>JGI20166J26741_11460696_pt1 | contig 13327 bp, 9 predicted proteins | sample TergutCu122P5_FD_26741 | JGI IMG/M metagenome (IMG submission 26741)
AAATTAATTAATGAAAAATTAATTTGTGCATTTCGTTGGTCTGTTCTTCCTCACATATTAGAGCATTAGTCAGAGTTTTACATGAAAAAATGACATCAATTCATCGATATGAACAAGATAAAGTTATGTAACTACCAACTTATAATTCCTGTTATTAACTTTCTAAAGAGACACGCATTCAAAGAAACATGGACACAAGAGTTTTTGTCAGCCTCTTTCCCTCTTCTACTTATTGTCTGATAACATGACTTACCTCAGCCTTATTAATTAAGATCTCACAAGACAGCTGTATTTTGTCTTCAAGCCTGCTGGCTATGTCCAGTGCCAGTCCAAGCATGTGCAGTGCTTTACTGCTGTCATGTTGACGATGGTGTAACATGCCAAGTGAGGAGTAACAGCGGAACATATCTTCAAACAAATCATGTTCTTTACAGATTTGTACAGCCTGCACATATTGAATTCACATCATCTCAGAGTAAAATCAGTTTCAGCCCAGCATGTGTAAAGACCCTGCACCATAGTGTTAGTTCCTCACAGCTTGTGCATGCACACGCACGCACGCACACACATTATATCAGTGCACACAAATAACTGAATACCTCAAGATATGTTCCTCCTAATCATACACCTCTTGAATTAAACCAATTAAATGCACAATATTTAATCTTTACACATATTTACAGTGTTTCTCCTACGTGTTTCAGTGTTGCTTACACCATCATCAGGGAGAACTTCGTTTCCCTTTACTTAAAACCACCGCTGTTATGCAGCTATTATGTGTGGTTACTACAATAGTTACATCATAAATATAAAAGGTACAGCTTGCATTTACTGAAATTAAAATGATTTACACAATGGTTGATCATAGGGGATGCACTACTGTGCTATTATGTTAAAAACCTTAAAAATCCATGAATAAAATGTTCTGTACATTACACGCACGTATGTAGTTGGCTATGATCAGCTGTTGCTTTCATGGATTATGCAAAGTCGTGACAATCTATGTTCATCATGTATTTGGCTGGTGTAATTAAAGAGATGTTTGATAACGTGAGAAAGCATGGACTGGAATAATTCAAATGTTCCCCCTTAGTTTCAAAAAAGTTAATTAATTTAGGTTCACTGATTTCTGCAAGTTTTATTTTCAGAATTGCTAACCGTTCACATTCTGTTAAGCTAGAGGTTCTACATACATTTTGGATGTTCTCAATGGCTTTCTGTACATCATGCTGGCATTCAAGCACCAAGCCAATGTTCAATAGGAGGCGTGCCCTCATTTCCATGTGCTCCCATTTAGTAATCCCTCTCAACCTGCAAAAAAAGACATCAAAACTGCCATCTGTTGGCTTACCTAAAAATGCTTTTTCAGTTGTTTTGGTTTCACTGTGTCATATGGAAAATTATGTAAGCGACAGACTTGGAAGAATATGAACAGCAACAGCAATAGCCCCTTTTAAGGTATTATCTCCCACCTCGTATGGAAGGCTAAATATAAACAATGAAAAACATCAACATACTGAGGTCACATTGGGACCCATGTCAATTCAGCTAAGTTCTTGACACTAGTCAACATCATCATGTGGTTCTGACTATCAACATTTCTGTGAAAACCATGGCTAGATAGTGTAACCTTATGAATGGCAGGTGGTGTGAAAATAAATCCAAGGCATTCAGTCCACAAAAGATGATAATACATTCATTGGTAGAAGATATGGCTGTAATTTCTATTGTGCATACTTATGGTCTTAACTGTCTTCACTGCAATGGCACCTTGCAAGAATAAGGGTTGTTGATAATCTTATAACCACTAACTAACATCATATGTAAATGTTATAGGCTCCAACTTCTGTTACAGCTATAAACCATTAATGTAAATTCATTCAGAAAGGTTATGATGGTCCTTAGTTTACAAGTACAATTATTCCCCATCCAATCAACCACAAAATAGGCAGGAAGATTTACCCATGGGTACAGCACCACCACTACTTCCATTCCTATAAAATCAGCCTCACAATGCCCAATCCACAAAATATTTTTGTCAAGTTGGTAGGACCCTGCTCAAATCTCAGCTCAGACACAAGCTATACTGACATATTTTTCAGGTTTTTACTCAGTCTATGTAGGAAAATGGTAGGATATACCTCAAATTAGGCCGTGACCACTCCCTCCACAGCCTTTCCATTAATTCTTCAGTGATCCCCCTATCATTTGATACTATATAATCTACTACTGGATGTCATTAAATTTACTGTAAAGAAACTGTACTTTCTATTTTCACTACTCCCGAGAGCAGTTTCTCATCTTCTCTAGTGTCCTTACTTAGGTTTTCCAGTTTTCATCAGTTCCTCCTAACAGATTTTAGCCGTTACTGTTTCCTTTCACATCCTTCTACATTTATTCAATACCATCCTGTATTTCAAGCAGTATAACTGAAGCTACTGACAAAGCACTGTCAAAGAAGTATGACGTCCCTCCCAATTTACCTCTCACACAGATCTAAACTTTTCTTGTATGATTTCTTAGCATTCAGCAGTGAAGACTTGTACGATTCATCATCATTCACAATGCTCTCTGCTTGACAGAAGTATGTGCGGCCAATGGTTGCAAAAGCCCTCTGCTCTTCTATCTGACTGGCCTCTGCTCTTGCTAATTCTGCAATATAACAGTGTGTATCAATATTCCTGTACAAATGCACAGTAACAACTTTCCAATAAAAAACTACATGCTGTAGCATTTTAAGTATGCACGCGCACACACGTGCTCACACACACACACATGTACTTCTCAAACTTCTTATGTAACACAGTTCAGATCACAATACATGGTATCTGTACTGATTGAAAATGTACCATCCTTGTGTGCTACATGGTCTGAACACAAGAAATATCATACCCAAGTGCTTCATCTGGTGTTTCAAAGCCTTGTCATACTGCCCCATGCTGCTGTACACTTCTCCAATCATCCGATGTGCTACTGCAAGCTTGATGTCTTTACCCATGGCTTCATACACCGTAGCCTCTTCCTGTAAAAAGGTACGATAATCAAGAAAAGCCTCTAAAACATCTACCATATGAGATGTGATTATCTGCAAATATTGTTGTCACATAAGGTGATTTGTTACCTCCTGTAACTCAATTAGCAACTTCATCATGAAATTACACAAGATCTGTCATAGAACACTCCATTTTTACACTCTATTTGTTTTGAACCCTCCTGTATTTCCAATTTTTGTTTTAGTGCAATCTGTAAACCTCTATATGTTAGCGTCACTTATCCTGTAAGATATTCTGGCACTTGTAATCTTAAGTTTGACTAAATACTTGTTCTCTTTAATGTTGTGCAATTAAGCGAAGCTTGGAAGGCAGAAGAGAGAAGTTTATTCTCCATACAGCTAAAATGTTATTCAGAGAACTGAAGGAAATCAGAAATATTAAAGTTAGAATGTACACAGGCGAAATTTTTGTCCTCCAAGCAGTAAGCACAGATATACTGAAATATGGGAAGGGCAATTTCAAGAAACAGCATCTTTCAGCAGAATCGAGAATAATTATCTAAAGTGGTCTGAGTTGAAATTACTATTGGACTGGGGAATATTAAGAAGGGAATCCCAAATTTATAGTGATCAGTGATTTTGGAGAGGTATCCTGAATAATGACATCACTATCCTGTGAAGTAGTGTCTAGGGGACAGTGGGGGGGGGACTAGTCTCATTATTAACAACATACAATCTGTCCAAAACAATAAATATTCCAGCAAGAATTCAAAATAACTCATACACTGTCATTGAAAATATATTTGTGGATAACAGTAGAATAAATTTACCTCCTATATCTAACAGACCACAGTGCTCAAATTCTCAGAATTAAAAACATATATGCAACAACAAACATTTATCCTTGGAAGCAACAAACCAGATTAATAGACAATGAAACAATCTCAAACTTTCTGACTCTACTTAAGAAAGAAACCTGGGAATCTGTTTATATAGGTACAGATCCTAAACATATGTTTCAGCTCATGTCTATGCACTTTAATAAATTATTCCAAGGGAGTTTTCCAGTTATATACAAAAGTATAAATGACGAGAATGAACGTATTACACAAGGAATAAAAATATCTTGCAAACACAAAAGAAGTCTGATTGCCTTCCCCAAGAACAGCAATGATCCAAAAGCAAGAGCACATTATATTAAATATTGTATCATCATAAGAAAACTTATAAAAGAAGCTAAGAAGCAACACTACTTTAGACTTATAGCCAAATCTAATAACGAAATAAAAACAACATGGGACATTATAAAGAAAGAGACAGGAAAAGTACAGTACATTCAGTTGAACAGGTTCCCACCTTACTTGTGATTGATGAATAATTAAAGGATCCAATAGATGTGGCCAATGCCTTTAATAATTTCTTTACAACAATTACTGAAAAATTAAACATTCAACAAATACAGAAAGGAGATGCTATCTCAATTCTGAAAGATTCATTTCCTGGGAAATTCCCCAGCATCAAAATAATCCCAATCACCGAAGCTGAGATAAAAGGTATTTTATACTCCCTAAAACCACAACAATCATCAGGTTATGATGAAATAACAAGTAAAATATTAAAAGCTTGTGCATCTCTCATTAGTCACCCATTAAGCTACATTTATAATTACTGGCTATATACAGGTATTTTTCTGACCGTCTTAAAATTGCAGTAGTAAAAGCATTTTCCAAGACAGGAAACAAAACTAGTATGACAAATTACAGGCCAGTCTCATTATTAACAGTTTTTTCTACAGTCCTCAAGAAAGCTGTGCACAGTACACTAACCCAACAGCTGCATACAAAAACATGCTGGTCACAGATCAGTATGGTTTCAGGACAGCGATATCAAGACTAACCCAACAGTGGGAAGATTTTCACTTTACAAAAGAAAATCATCAGAATTATGTCAAGTACACAATCCAGAACCTCTTGTGGAAGTCTGTTTAAACAATTAGATGCTACCTGTTCCATGCCAGTACACAATCTCAGTAATTAACTTCATGATCAAATAATCAGGAATTTAAAAAAAAATTCATCCATACACAATACTGATTCAAGGAATAAGCATCATCTTCGTAGACCAAATGCTAACTTAGCTTGTTTTCAAAAAACTATAGTCTATACTGGCATAAAAATTTGCAACATTTTACCACCTAGTGTGACAATCCACAAGAAAGACAAGACAGAATTTAAAGCTGCCTTATGTATCATACATACTCCTTTTAGTCTGTGGATGAATGTTTTGTGTATAGATGGTTTATAATAATGTTTTTGTAAAATGTTTGTAGTATTTTACACAATTTTGTATATTTGTGTATTTATGACTTGTTCCACATCCTACTGTCTTTATGACACACTAATGGATCCACAGAATGTATGTATATGTAAAAAAAATATATATATATATATATATATATATATATAAGTATGAATGTATGTATGTATGTACGTCTGAATTCACAGAAACAGAATTCAAAAATAAATTTTTGGAAAAATATCAAGAGAATTATTTTTTAAGTTACAAAAGATATAATGCAATGGTTTGGCCATGAAAAAGAATGGAATAAACAAGTTCAAGGATACCAACAGCATCCTCAAAATTAAAACTTAAAGGAAAGAGAATCATGAGAACCAACAGCACAGCCAAGTACTGAAAGAAATCAAGAAGATAAGAAACAGCTGGCCAGAAACTGAAAAAAAGGCTGCAGGTAGAAACAAGATAATGGGCACAGTTTTTCTTTGAACCCTTATAAAACAGGAATAATAACAGAAGAATGATTATATGGAAAATAAGAAAGCAAAAAGTAAACCTCACAGAGGAAAAGTCCCATAATATATGGCAAAAACGGTCTATCTAACACAGCTGATTATCTCATGAAATCCCTTTTCTCTGTGTATCTAATGTGGTCAGAATAATTTACACAGTTACGAACTAACTTTCATTCAATATATTAACCAACAAAATGCATATTTTGAGATTTTTAATTTTTAATTTTAATTCTAAGAGTGAGGGCAACTAGCACATAAAGTGCATGTTGGACTCATGATATTTTGTTGTTCTTAAACTCCTTGAGGATGGCACCTTTGTGACGAAACACATAGGAGTAGGCACTTAACTTGAATTGTGTTTGACTGCATTTTACTTGGTGTATTTTGTTGGTTAATACACAGAATTTAAGAAAATGCATGGTATGAATAACACAACTTGACATGCAGTAACTTTGTTATGTGCATGCCCTCTTGCCTACCTTATATTCTTTCAAAGCATTTTCATAGCAATTGTTCTTGAAATGCAGTTCCCCCAGCTTACTGCATGCAAGTGACAGCTGGTCAAGGTTTCCTTCATTCTTTGCCTTTGCCTTCCTTCGAATCCATTCTGCAAGTATGTGTACAGAAATACATTATGCATGTCATTTTCCTAACACACATAATATTTTTTTTTTTTTTACTATTCAAATAGTACAGCAGTAATAACTCTATGAACACAGTCCTTGAGAACCTAAGTCACTCAATTACTCAATGAATTCTTTGACCATTATAAAACTTAAACATGATTCACCCTTTCACAACAGCTCACCACCAATCCTCATCCTGAGCAAAATACATCCACTTCATGGTCTAACATCTAATCTCTTTAAGATAAATTTTAATACTCTACTCCCATCTACATCTAGCTACTCAAATGAACTCTTCATTCTAGGCTTTCTGACTAAAACTCTGTGTGTTCTCATCTCTGACATGCCCCAATCATCTCATCTTCCTCAATTTGATGAACCTAATAATACGCGGTAAAATGCAAACTACAAAACCCATCATTTTATAATCTTCACCAACCTCTAATCGCCTTCCTCCCATTTGCATCCAGATATGTTCCTTAGCATGCAGTATTTAAGCACTGCAAACTGCATTCTTGGAAGACCAAATTTCACAACCTTACTATAATCCGCACCCAATTTCTTCGTGAATAAAATTTTGATTTATTGTTCCCGAATGAATTAACTGTGCCACATTTACGGATTTATTTCCGCCTTTCCTTTCATTCAATTCCATAAAATGGCTCTAACATGAAAATATTAGGGAGAGTACCGAGGACTTGTTAAGCCCACCGCTCGCGAATGTATAACGGCAAAATATAGTTAATATGCTGCATGATTGCATACGCCTAACCAATCAACAACAAATATGCTAGTAAACAACTTGTGCAACTCAATTAAACCAAATTAAATAGGAAACGAATCTGTGTGTGAATATGAACCTCCCAGATTAATCTTTCACAATAACATCGCTATCATAAACGAACACCAAGAATGCAATGGCACTTACTTTGCTCTTCCATTGTACGTATTTCAAAAATCACAAATGCCTAAACAAGAAAGCTAAAAAAATATAACAGCACATTATGGAGACTCAAAGTAAACATTCTATTTCAAGCAACAGAAATATGACAAATCACGAACACAATGTCATAACCTCACATTACAATTTCCCGCTATTCAATATCGATATACGACCCAGAACTGTAATTCGGCTGAACAGAATAATCACGATCAGCCCACCGAGTGGCGCTGAGAAGAGTAACGGCGGTAGCATACTATGTTTGCAAGTTTGATATAACAGTCGAACCGAAATAGACAACCAAACGTTGTTGTTTAGAATAGTCGGTGCGTTCTAGCTTATTATGGGTCAATGTTTTATTTACATAATTTATATATTCATACAAAATAAAAGATTGTCACTAGCTTAGAGAATTTTTTATCATTTTCTACTATTGTAGACCCTCATTTATTAGAATGTTGTGGCATATAATTACGATCCGTAACAACTACAACGTTTACCGCATGAGTGGAGTGATTTGGCAACAGGGATAGAAAAGGTCATCTCGAAACAGTGCAATATTACTTATGTGACTTTACACCATAGATCAGTGTCTTTACATCACCTACACCACAGATTATATATATACCTACCTCAATCTCTGACATCTGTATAAGTTGTGTATATCTTGTGGTAGTTTGAGTGGGAAGGAGAGTTTCATGCACCAGAGCCATCTTACAGCGTCAACGTCGAACTAGCGGAACGGATTTCCCATTTTAACCAAAAGGACAGTTCGAATACGCAAGCAGATTCGTGCCGATAACGTTTGTATTTATTCTGTGCCCAAGGTTACGAAGAAAGGGGATGATGTGTGACTTACACCCCCCCCCACCGCGCCCTGTCCCGGAAAAAAAGAACAGAGTCATTAGCACTTCTGATTATACTGATTAACACATAGGTGGGACAACGGTCGAACCGTGATTTTAAGTCTTTGAAATGCAGTTGTCGTAAGTCGCATTCCCTGCAATGCAGTATCCGTAGAATAAAGTTGAAACCGCCATCATATCCAATGACACACTTCACACCGACACCTGTATTAAATTGCTTGACAGAAAGACGCCACTTTAAGGCCCAATTAATGAACATTTTTTGTCATCAGACCTGGGCAGTGAGGTGGACATCAATACACCTGGTACTGGTGTGCAAGTGATTGTTAGTGTGTTTTTATGATAACCGTTTTTTTTAGGTTTACAGGAAGCGGTAGAAGAGTGTCATTTTAGAATAAAGTGATAGTCCTCTCCATAAAAGGCAACCACCACTTTATCCTTTTCTTCTGGGAAAGAGATTTTCATACACTTCATACAACCCCAAATATAATGCCAGCATGTTCCAAAAAAATTTGGTATCCACTGAACTGACTATATGCTGTCATAATGCACTCTTAATAACAATGATGTGAAACATCAAATCTTGTGTGTGAAGGACTTGGCAAGCTGACAGATTAGTACTGAACGATAAGATATTGAGACTTCCAACAAAAAGTATTAAATTATCATGTAAGAGGAAAAGACATCTTTATATCATATATGAAAACACAAATAATCTCTAAGTGAAAGGATATTATAAGAAATACTGTCTTATGTTAACAAAAGTAATAATAGAATAAAAAAATTGCACTGTAGTAACTAGATTTAAACTTCTTCCAATAGTGACAACAGTATGGAAAATTATAAAAGATGCTATTGTGAAAACTCAGTCAGTTAATACTATCATGGAAATAAATACTGAAGCTTGTCGGATAACAGTTACTAAAGGGACAGGCAATGCCTTCAGTAACTTTTTTTTATACAAATAGCTGAAAATCTAAATAATAAACACATTAATGTTTACAAGACTCTGCAATTACTAATTGCAGCTTATTCTGATATAACTACAGAGATGAAAATAATTCCCATAACCAAAATAGAAGTGAAATACAATAAAATCTCTAAAAACTATTAACTTATCAGTATGATGGACTTACTAATAATATTTTTAAAAACGGCACAAATGTAGTAAGTAAACCATTTACCTTTACACCAACTCCACATTAGAATCTGGGGTTTACCCTGAGAAGTGTAATTTTGGCATTGTATGGCCTATACGAAAGAAACTGGATAAAAGGAAAATGAGGAATTATAAACTTAACCATTTGACGCCTAACGGCCACTATATGGGTCGTACCACATAGCTAACCTCCAGATGCTGCATTTTATATATTTATTCAACAAATATACGTTCTGAATATTTTAAACATGCTGCATAATCTCAGTTTTTTTCTCTTCAAAATGCCGTTTATTTCATACTGCTACCTTTTTTGGTTCCTGTATTATTCACATTTTAAATACAGGATGTGCTAAAATTTAAAAGGAAATTCCGGCACCAAAGGGTTAATAGATTAAATCAATACTTGCAAGCAAATAAAATTTTAATTCCTGGGCCATTTGAATTTTGGAAAGGAAGTACCATTTAAAAAAGCCATTTTCACTTTAACTAACAATATTGTCACCTCCTTAAAACATTGAGGAAAGGGGGCATGTTTCTTGATCTGAATAAATGATGATTAATGGCATAATATTTTGGGGCAATTCAATAGGAAGTAAAGGAGTCTTTCAGCTACAAAAAGAAATAATCAGAATTATAACTGGATCTGAATACAGAACTTCTTGCACACAACGATTTCAGTCACTGCAGATACTGACATTACCTTCAAAATACATACTACCCTTAATGAAATTTTTGTCACATAACCTGGGGATTTATACATGTAACTTTACAGCTCATGGTATTAATACCAGCAATAAACTTCAATTGCATAAACCGACAGCTAATCTTATACTATACAAGAAGGGGATACACTGTATGAGTGTAGAGATCTTTAATAGGCTACCAGAATATACTACAGTATTAGTAGTTGATAAATAATGTTTTATATAAAATTTGGAATAGTACTTACTTAATAAATCCTTTTATTCAGTTGAAGGATTCAATGATTAAATACTGATATCAGATAAAAACCTAATGATATTTATGTAAGAATGGACTTTTAGTATATAGCATTTAGAAATTTATAAATCAAGTGTTCATTTTATACAATATCTTTTATTCCTGTATGACATTTTAACTATAGTCTTTGTATGTTATACAGACTGACCATTCACTTATTATAAACTTACCATACAATCAATTATATGTTTCATATCCACCTGGATCAATGAAACGTATCTTTCGTATCTGTATCTCGCTCCTGAAGATGACGATGAAAAAGAGGAAGCTTTGATGGGGAAGCCATGGAGATGGGAGAAAAACTTAAGCATTGGAGTCTCGGTTTGTCATTGTAATTCCTTTCTGGACAAATATGAGAATGAGAAGCACAACAAATGTTATTTCAAAGTATTTTATTACAAACCTCCATACTACACTGGAATGTTACAATATGACATTCTAGTGAACTGTCAACACTGTTAAATCTCAGAAACAGGCCATCTGCAGGCTTCACACGCAGTCAGATATATGTATAACTGCTGCCAGTACAAGTGAATAAATTAGTTGCTGGAACCACTTCCTTCCTGAACTAAGACTGTTAGCCAATCATCAACTGAGGTCTGTAAAAAGAAACACAAATTTACACAATTATTATATGAGATTCTATATGTGACAAATACATATCAATGCACATACAAGTTTATGTAGCAAATTTATTCCTGTCAGTTAAACATGTTTTTCAACAAGTGCTAGGTCACAAACCTAATATTTATGAAGCACCATATCTCCCAGACTTTCACCTGCACAATGTCTGTTTTTCTCTTACTGGACTGGTTGTTAATGTTGCTGTTATCATCATTTTTGTTATATTATTATTATTATTTCATCCTATAGATCATTACAAAATGATAATGGATATGTGAAGAAAGAGATTACAATAAAGTAATACATACACGAAACTAGAAGGATATACCAACACATAAAGTACAAATACTTACCATGTCAGTACAACATTAACAATTTTTACAGATTAAGGATCAACAGTCATAAATTCTTCCATAGAAAAAATCTATTTTCAAGGAAAAAGTTAACAAGTATTGACTTGAATTTCACTGTACACTTGACACTTTAAATTACATGAGATAGTTTGTTATAAATAAGCACGCTGTTGTAAAAGATATTCTGTTCAAATAATTTGGTGTTATAACTTGTAACAATAATATCCAACTTATTCCTTTTATCATACAAATGGAACACAGAATTTATTTTGAATCTACTTAAATGCATTGCAGTATTTAAAAGAATTTTATAGATTTATATACAAGGTAGCGTCATGATCTTTTGAAATATGGTTTATAACTTGTTTTCTTGAAATATTAACTAGGAACCTTATTGCTGTTGTTTTGTAATTCAAACATTTTTTTAAAGATTTATAGATTTTCCCTTTATAATCTTGTGTAAGAACTATAATGAACAAGTTCAATCTTTCAAATATCAAAATTCAAATTTGAAATTTGCAAAACACCTACATGATACTGGACAATCATTGGGCACCATGGAACATATAGTATCATGGATACTTCACATTTTGTTAAGAAAGGAAAACTTATGAATTCCTTGAAAAAATGTTATATCTACTCTGAGACAATGAGAAATAATTGAATCAACAAAAAATCTACAACAGGATCCAATAAAATCTATGTTGTTGTAATACAACATGAGAATGAAAGATGTTGACTTTGACTAAATGCATGTCTTCCAGCACATTCACTGCCACAGCCACACCTCATCATCTCTACAGGTAAGCACTGCTCCAACACCACCTTGTAAGTACAATATGTCAACATACCATAATACAACAAAATTAACAAAACATTCAACTTATGAATCTTCCTATTTTGTTAATGTGTTACAGAAACCATACTGTGTCCCACAATTTGAAACAGAATTCAAAGAAGAAAACTTAATAAAAGAATACCATACCATGCCAATAATAATACAAAAAATCATAGAAAAACCTAAATTTAATAAAAGTCTTTATATAGATTTTAAAAATTAGTCAGGTCCCATATGTTTATATTTTCTCTCTCTCTCTCTCCAACGGCACTACAGCCTGGGGTGGGCCTCGGCCTCCTTCAAGAGTTTCCTCCATCCTTCCCGGCTTAGGGCGACTATTGTCCAGTTTCTACACCCTAGCTTTGCTGCATCTTCCTTCACTCCATCTTCCCAGTGCAGCCTGGGTCTTCCTCTGGGGTGCTTTCCTCTTGGCTCACTGAGGAGGACTCTCCTCTTATGTTTATATTTTACATTGTTTTAATATTATAAAAAATATTGACTGTAAACAAGGGACCCCTTATTAGATTTTATTATATCTTTCTTTACAAGATTTTTGTATTGACAAGCCAAGTGATAATTCTAAGTATGAGCCGAAACATGTAGCACATACACGGTGTCCCAGGAGGAATGTGCAATACTTCGGGAGAGTGTTCCTTATGTTAAACTTTACCAATATAACCCAAAACACCTATATCCAAAGTTGAACGGTTACGGAGATAATGGCCAGAGAAAAGTGTGGGCTTCTGGGGTGTCCACGTACTCTACGCTGTCCGTGACGTCATATTCATCCAATGCGCATGCCCGGCAACGAGAGCTCGTAATGCAATGACCTTGGCAAACATTTTACAGCACGGTAGCTCTGACGTCACAAGATAACGCGGTCTGCGTAAAGTACTTGGAAACCCAAGGACAAATCTGAGAGAAGTGCGAGTGTTTTTGTAGTTCAATTTAATGGCTTTATGTCACTCACAAGTTACTTTGATGTTAAGAACAGATACTAACATTACAGAAACTACATAGTCCTGCCAGTTTCAATATGTATTTGGTAATCAATAAGTGTGTAACAGCTGTCAAAGTTTCAAACTTCTCTGGCCATTATCTCCGTAACCGTTCAACTTTG
>JGI20166J26741_11460807_pt1 | contig 13327 bp, 11 predicted proteins | sample TergutCu122P5_FD_26741 | JGI IMG/M metagenome (IMG submission 26741)
GGTATAGCTGCTAAGCAAAAAATAAAAGAGTGGAAAGTTTTTAAGTACTGGGGGGGGAAGTGACATGGAGGGATGAAACAACATATTCGAGGAACAATCAACAAGTTTGCATATGTACATATAGCACAACTATTATGGTATATTTCATTCACTTCAAATCTGGTGATCCTAATAGTCTGTGTTCTTCCTATATCTCATCAACAGTGTTAGAGAACTCCATTGGGTTAAGAAAGAAAGGAGGAGCTGAACCATCCTTAACCTGTTATTTGTAGTTCTCTTAACCACAGTTATATTCCACACAATACAAAGTGCTGGCAACCCAAAGGCAGATTCTTTTAACAGTATGGACTGAGAACATTAAATGAGTTATTTAGCAATTATCAAGGCCAGGCCCTCCAAATATGTGATGTGACAATATTATGAATTTACCACAACTTACCAGGTCTGGGTATGCATCCTTAAAGTCTTCCATTGTCATCTGTTCAAATGGGAGTAGGCTCTTGAGATGAGCAACTTCTGCTTCATAGCCAGCAATACGGGTATTAGACTGCTTTATAAAGTCTTGGACCTCCTTCAACTGAAAGCATTATTCTAATTAACAGAAAAGTTCATAAATCTCAACAGTTCATTGTAATGTACATCAATTACTAACCGCTTCTCTTTCCTGTTGTTCAATTTGTGGTGTTACATTATCTGACGGGTATGGAATATTCAGAGCTTCGTATTTCTTTCGAAAATCATCAACCATGCCTTGTAGAGGTACATGGGCCTTGTAATATTCCCAGTCAATTTTAGGGGCTGATTCTGGGTTTGCCATCATTCTGAAGAATAAGAAAGAACAATTAATTGTTCATTCCATGTCTCCAGGATTCTTCAATTCATGACAACAAATGTTTGTCCTTTAAAAACAATATGAAACTAACAAAAAATACAGGATACTTATAAATATAATTTGTCATGACATAAAGCAAGAGCTGCTATCATTCAATTGCAGGGTCAAAGAAAAACTTACACAAACTCTAGGTCAACAGGTATAGGATGACCTAAGACAACAATGAAACAACTTCCACAAATTTTTGAAAATTTAGGAGCCACCTCAAGATTCTAGGTGTCAGAAGGGTGACATGAAAATCACATTGAAGATCCACAAACATTACATGCCATGTTACAAAATGTAGACACCTGGGACTTGTGCAACCCTGTAATACATGATGTACAGTATATACCAGTTGATTTTACAAACAAAATAATGACAATGAACTCCAGATAGAATATAAAACATAAATGACTGTGATAGGAAAGCATAAGGATTCTACACATTAAGTCCAATATACTGTAATGGTAAAGGTATGGACATGCCCTAAAAGTGTGAGTGGCCTGAATATTTTAATTAGGACCACAGCATTATACATCTTAGGGATCAGAATGTGGAAAAACTGAAAGAAAATTTCAAATTCACTAGCTTTCAAAATAACAGATAAACACATATCCCTTATGCATCAGACTGAAGGTTTACAAAATTCCTCTAAGAGTCAAGGTGGACTTGTGTGCTGTGCTGGCGACATTAAATGACCCACAACCTGTTTATAAGAAAGGCACAACAAAGGCAACATAAACCCCAATATTAGTAAAATGAGAGTTCGTGGGAACACTTATTAAACAGTGACATATCCTCAGTTTCCTTTAGAGGCGGAATTTCTTTTTGATTCCGGCAGGCATTTGTTATACATATTTACAGACTTCAACAATTTACCTCATCGTACTCATAGTACTACATTCAAGCGTATTCCTTCCTAAACGGTTTTACTGTCAGTTATAGTATTATACGTACGCACCTGATCGGTTTTTAAGCAACCTACCTTTCTCTCTTCTTGTATAAAAATGTTTCTTGCCTTAAGGAGTATAGGATGCGTTAATTACCTTCGTAGATATCCATCAGATTTCGCTTTGAACGCAATGAAAAACGCCTTCTGGTTTTCAGGAACTCTCTCTGCTAAAGCTGTCCAATTTATGGACGACTGAGTTATTCGTCGCGCTGCCATTACTTCGTCCTTCTGAGAACGACTTTATTCTTCCACGACCACTCCACGACCGACTACAACCAAGATGGCCGAGGAGAATCACGATAACTTCCGACTACAACCGACAGAGTGAAAAGTAACAGGTATCGATATCCCACCACCCGCAGCCGATAACAAACGAGTATTCGCGGACATCAATTTTCCCGCCTTTCTCGATGTAAATAGAATCGTCTGCTACTTGTCGCTCATTCGCCATGTTGCAGATCGATAAGTGTGGAGGGCAGGGCATAAAGAGGATAGGATATTATAGCGAACAGATTCTAAAGTTTTCGTGCTAAATCGGACGCATTAGAATGTAGTGATGCCCAAAAAAAGTACAAGAGACAGTAGATCTATAGAAAGAACTGGCTGGAAACCAAAGACGGTTAAACGTAACTCGAATGATAAGCGAATCGTGAACAATATATATATTGGTGCTGGTAACGCTAGGAGATGGATTATTTTGAAGAAGAAACTGGACTATCAAAGTGATGTTGATTTTGTTGCGTATTTGTTGGACCTTGCAGAGCCGCAGTCAGTGTAAGGAGAATAGCAGAAGTTGTTGATTTATCATCGGCCATAGATGAACGAAGGATTAATTTGGGGGGTGGTGTGTTGGGTTCAGCAGATGGATGGGGGTGTGGTTCAGGGATAAGAGCTTTTGGGATGCTGCATGAGGACATTTAACGATCAATAGAATTCCCGCCATTTTCTGCGACGTCGTCTGCTGGAGTATTATTTACGAGATTACGTTACTCGATAGTACTTACTGTTTTCATGCAACCGAGTAGCGATAATTTTCATTGTTGACGTATGAGTTATATACGTATGTTTTCATCACCTATGCGAAATTTAAACGTAGAACAATAATGCTTGTATAACAACTATTAATGTTCTTTGTTAATAATAAGTGAAGAAAATTTGGATTTACAGTCGCATGGTGTGGTATGGCATAAAAATTATGCCAATTCTCATACCTATGTTTTTTTACGTTTATCAATTTATTAGTGTAATACCGTGAAAGGTTATTTTATTTCTTTAGGATTAAAATGCAAACTTGATGTGTTATGTTTAACAATTTAATGTTTTGGAAGACTTGAATTTTAGGTTTCTACAAAACACCATTTTGAATTTTAAATGCCTAAACCATTTTCTAATCTTGTTTTCACAGGGATTTGAAACTAATGTATGTTTTGTTTATCTGAGGAAATATGATGGCAGGAAGGTGATAGGATTATCATAGCCATGCTTCCAAAGTTGAAATATTTTATCATCACAAGCGATCATGAAATAATTTTTGTATTTGACATAAGTCTAACTACTGAATTATTTTTCTATTTCTGTTGATGTCACCATTTTTATCTGAAGATGGACTGATGTAAAATCACCTGTTCTGATCAGTTTGAATAGAATTTTGAAGTTTTCCTTTTTTAATTTTAAGTAATTCAATTAAAAATGAGCCACAATTGAGTACACTCCAGCTTCTGGTTTGGAGACACATGGAGTTTGACCTTTTTTGAGTTCAGTATGATTCCCACCTGTGTATTTTTACAAATAGTTTGTTGAACCCATATTTGCAGGCATTTGTTTTCTGGGGACAGTTATTTTCCAGTAAGTTGCAATTCATTGTGTAGGATTTTATTACCACAACATTTGAGAACTGTTGAGTAGGTTAAGGAATACAAAAGTTTAAAAAGATGCAGAGTTGCAGGACTGTCTATTTCTGTCAGCATTATTAACCTGTTATTTTATCTGATAACCAAACATATGTAACATTTTTGGATTCACGGTTGATGTTTTGATGTGTTTCTGTTGCTGGATGCTGAGCGATAATTGTGTATCAGACACACAGTTGCAACACAAATGACTGACTGTATGTTGAAATAAAATATTACTGTTTATTTAATAGTTTGTTACTGAAAGTTGGGCTTCATTAAATGCTGATGTGGTTTAAGTTATTGACATTAATTTACTTCTTACTACATTCAATGGGACAGAAGCTTTGTGTGTGTGTGTAGAAAGTGGTCACCTATATAGTGAAGAAAATTCCCCAACTTTTAGGGAACCTTGAAGTTTATTGCTTTGTTTACAAGACCATATCCTGACTAAAACAAATTCATTCCACGTCTTCATTCCTCATTTCTTTGAAGTCCATCATAATATTATTCCCCCCTCTACATGTAATGCCTACAACTACAGAGAATTTACAATGTAATTCCTTTTTCATCTGTCATGTGACAGTGTATTCAGTAGATGTCTGGACCCACATACATATTGGCCTATGTACAGTTTTCTGTACACAATGCAGAAATACTGGGTAAACTGTTTCAAGCTGGCTCATCCTTCCATATGTAATTGTAGAGCAGTTCTAGTTATTATATTTCTGTTCAATCCTATAGAATGTCCAAACAACTATACTCTATGCCTGTCTGCTGTAAGGATTTGTAAACTCCTCTGTGGCTCATTTTTTAAACATTTTATATTGGATTTCATTGGATATTATGTTCATTTTATCCTCGGATAAACTGGACACCTTATATATTTGGACATTATATTCCAAGACATTTTAAGCTTTGAAATTTTCAGTTTTTTTTTTTATGAGAAAGATATTGTGCTTTTCATAAGGAAAGTGAGAGTACTCTGTTGTGTTTGCAGAAAAGGAACAGGGCCTCCAAAGTCTGATGATGGGAACAAGAAAGATGATGACAAGGATCACATTCCAGTGAGGGAGTTTGAAGAGGATACAAATGACAGGTATACTGCATAAGGGGACAAAAATATTTTTTGTGTGTCTATCTTCATGCTGCATTGAAGATTTCTCTACATTGTGTATCCTGTGACTGTCTTCTCTGTCCATAGAGATAATTGGATGCCTGTTCCTAGACAAAAATATGTGAAGATCCTCTTTTGTGTACCCTCAGTCAAAATGACTAATGCACTGTTTGTGCTAAACAGAGATCAGTTGAGACAACTGCAGGAATATTTACTCAATACTTTCATATGAAAGATCACCTATTCAGACTGAGACTAGTACATTATAGTGCCATTTGTGAAAGGTGCCGATTCAAACATGAAATAGCCTAATGTGCTATGTGGATGTGAGGCTTTGGTTATAAATAGATTTCATCACCGTAGACTTTATTCCATGAACCTAAGTGTCTGACAGTAGGCTTAATTAAGCAAATTACTGCTCTTTATTTAATGTTTAGGAGTGCTAGATTGTTAATGCTAGAAATTTGTTGCACAACAGATTGCAAATGGTTGCAGTGCAGGGGTTGTTAATATGCTCACCCCTTCAATTCTTCAGGTCATCTCCAGTCTTTTCTGTCTTCTTGTATCTGTGGCCACTATTCTTCTCCTTTTCTTGTCCTGTGCTGATATTTGTATCTATTCCACTCAGCATGATGTTTATTAAGTCCCAAGGGGGAGCATTGGGTTTTATTGTATCAGTAATGAAATTTTTCATTGCAATTATAGATGTAAACAATATATAGTCAAACACAACTCAATTAATGATTTTATTAAGGTGTATTTCTTGCATTGTTTCATTCAATGACATGTTTCGTCTATAGTCATGAGCCATCTTCAGGTTGATTACTTTCCTTAGTAAAAAACCACTGCATCAATGAAGAATCCATAAACACGGTTAAATAGAATGACTTTTAGTACCCACACCACATTCCGTGTTTATAATACCCCGTAATTTTAATATTCTATGTAACTAACTTCCACTAACTTAATTTTAATACTTCTATACAGTTGAATAGTTTTAAAATTTTTATATGTTGTCATGAGATCTCATAGGTAACAAAAACAGTAGCATTGCGAACTGTATATTTTACCTTACTAAGAAAAGTAATCAACCTGAAGATGGCTCATAACTAGAGCCGAAACATGTCGTTGAATGAAACAATGTAAGAAATACACCTTCATAAAGTCATTAATTGAGTTGTGTTTGACTATATATATTGTTTATATCTACAATTCTATACAACACAATGAGGATGTCTCCCTGAAAGTCCTTCATTGCAACATCTGTCTGTAAGATTAATTACAATTATGTGTTCTCAGTTGTACCTTAGTCTCCCATTGGTTTCTTCTCTTTTGTGTTTTTGTAACCTAAATTTAAAATTTGCGTCTCGTTGCTTACATGCATGCTGTATATTCTGCCCATTATATATGAATTATGAAGCACTTATTTTTTCATTTTTTTATTTTGCCGTTATTTCATCTCTCTTATTCCTCTGTATTCCCATGACCTGCTTGTTTCCAGGCATTCTTAATCTCTGTTTTACCCTGTAAGTGAGAAAACCCAGGTTCACAAAAGTAGGCATATCACATTTTCATGCACATTAATTATCAGGTCTTTGGAAAAGAAATGTATGTTGTGTAAAATTGCTGTATTGTGTCTTCTGTTATGGCAGTACAGTAATGCTCAGTTGGATGTGATTGTAATTTGAGAATTATCACAACCGTGTTTTAGCACAAGCTCCGTGCAGCATGAGATTAGTGATGACGGGGAATGGAGACCATTTGGCACAGCATCAGATGGCCCATTGCGTCGCAGTCCTCGTAAACAGAGTATTCCTGTTCGAATACATGTCCGTCGCAGTGCACGCAATATGGTTGCAGAAAGAAAACAATTTAAGAAGGATGAGAATGCACAAGAACAGGCAGCAGCCACGGTAACAGAGATCAGTACTGTCGTAGATGAAGTGGATGCTGCTGGAGCCAGCACTACAGATGAGAGTTTCAAGACAGAGATTGTTCAAGGTTGGTCATTTGCTTTGTGATTGGTTGGTGAAGATATGGGCATGTTTTATGGAAACTTTGAGGAAACACCCAACATCTTAAAATAGTTGTTATCTTGTGTAAGTACAGTAGTTAAATGTCTTGCATATGAATTCTGAGTTGAATTTTTGTGAGGACCATCAAATTCCTCAACCCATGTACAGTTTCTATCAGAATGCAGGCATCTCATATTTTACATTGATTAGAAGCAAAAGTGTTTGTTCATTAAACTTCTTTTGAAATTCATTAACACTCAGTATTTTCAGTATGCTATCAGCAGAAACAAAGCAAGAGGGCCTGACAGTATTCCTGGGGAAATACTAAAACTGGGCAGGGAAGCAATGATTCCAGACTTGTCACAGTTGTTGGACATAACGATTAACAATGCTGCTGTCCCAGGGGACTCATAAAAAGCCATAGTGGTTCCTATTTACATGGGGGAAGATCGATCGGTAGTTGCAAACTATAGGCCAGTCAGCTTAACCTCAGTGGTTTGCAAACAAGTGGAGCATGTCATTTCAGTATACCTAAAACACATCTGGGGTAGGAGTGAGTGGTTATATGTGGGCCAACATGCTTTTAGACTGGGATACTCATGTGAAAGTTAAATAATCACAGTTTTGCCAGGACTTTGCCAATTCCTTGGATGAGGGAGCCAGGATTGATGTGATAATAATAGATTTTTCAAAGGCCTTTGATTCCGTTCCTCATGATTGACTGATTACAAAAATTATGGCCTCGGGAGTGGATTCGAGGGTAGTTTTGTGGGTAAGAGAGTTCATCTTAGGTCGTTTGCAGAAAGTTAGAGTAGGTGGGCAATAATGTGAGGAAGTCAGAGTAATGTCGGGAGTACCACATGGGAGCGAGTTGGGCCCTCATCTGTTCCTTGTATATGTTAATGATATTTGGAGGAACATTGAGTCAACTATAGGGCTTTTCGCAGATGACTGTATAATGTACAGAAAAATCATGGATGGTAGAGACATATAAAAGTTACAGATAGACCTGAACTGTCTGGGGGACTGGGCTGTAGAAAATGTGATGAAGATAAATCCGGGTATAGTACAGCGATAAGATTCACAAGAGCTAGAGTGCATCATCCACTGAATTATTCCTTTGGGGCCAACAAATTCTGGAAGCAAGCAGTTTTAAATATTCAGGAATTATCATACGCAGAGACTTAAGCTGGGCTGTTCAAGTTAATTACACAGTATAAAAAAGTCTGGAAGGCACTTCATTTCATAATGCATATATTCAGGAAGGGAAATAGTAATCCAAAATTTTAATCTACACATAACTAGTGTGTCCGATTCTTGAATATGGAGCTGTGTGTTGGGATCCATACAGGGAAAGTCAGGTAATCACTTTGACCGGGTGCAAAAGAAGGCGGCTAAATTTGCAGATCATACGAATGAGTCGGTCTGGGAAACCTTGGCACAGCGTAGCAAGATAGCTTGCGTATGCACCCTCTTCAAAGCATACACTGGAGAATGGGCATGGAAAGCTACTGGGGACAGGTTACAAGGACCATGCTATCTGAGCAGGGAAGATCATGATTGGAAAATTAGGAGTAGTACACAAAAAACAGATACTGGGTAATATTCCTTTGTAAATAGGTTCATAAAACTCTGGAACACACTATCTGCAGAGGTGCTAGTGACTTTCCCTTGGAAACCATAAAGTTTCAGAAAGACGGTTAGGAATGTATTTATAAGTAAAGGGAATTTAAGTGGGTGATGAAATGTTGAATAAGGGAGTGAAGGGAAGTGAAGTGAAAGTTTTGTGGAGTGAGTGTAGCATTTATTTATAGTTATGTATGATTGTTATTGTACAGTATGTGGCTCCACTGTTTGCATATTTGTACTTAAATTGTTTGTTCTTTGTCCTTTGTCATTTATCATGTGTCAATCAATTTAATTTCTTATTATCCATTTTATTTTTGTGTTATTATTTTATGTTTTTCTTACTATTTTGTGTGTTATGTGATCTGTATTGTTTCTCCGCATGCTTATTGCTGTTCTTTGCCGTTTGTGTACAAGTGTAAGGACCACTTCCACTGGGTGGAAAACCAAGTGCAGTCAGTAAATATCATATTGTATCATATCATCAGTAGTGCGGAAATTATGCCAAATATCACGTTGTGGAATACCTTCCTTTTATTTTTGTGGTGCAGCTTGAAGGAAGTTTGTATATGGTTTTCCATAGTTTGTTGGGGCATACTCCAGGATAGTATCTTAAAGAAATCATGGTCACAATGCATCCTGCCCAGTCCATTGTCCAGAGTCATCCTGCTCTTTAAAACTTAATCATTATTTGTTAAAGAAAACTTACTAGGAATATAATGTTTGGATTTTCACACATAGCTGTTTGTTGCTGATTTCATTACCAGTGGTATTTTTTCTCTTCAGAAAACTCATGAAGTTAAGGAAATTGAATTTTATTTCCATTTCTAACAGAACCTTGATTCTTGATTTGATGTTCCTACTTTGTCAAGAAAGGTAAAATAATTATGCTGAATCTAGGTAATATCTTTTATCTCATGTCATAAGCCTGTGACATCCCTTCTAAAGTATTTCATTAGCCTGGTACTAACATTGTTGTTATGATGGAACAATGCATAAATGATAAGCAGCCTGTAGGTTAAAAGTTTGTTTTATTTAACAGTCCATCTAAATGTGGGGTAACAAATGAAGCCCCACTGGGCACCCTGGTTGTGCTATGCTGATTGGTTGAGCCTGTCACACATTTCAGGGGCAACGATAGATGAATATGGAACGCTGGTGGAGTGATGATAGATGAGTGGAAATCCAAATGACTCAGAAAAAACTGTGCTACTTTGTGCACTGTGGATTCTGCATAGACTCACTCTGTTTTTTTGTATGATTTTATTGTAATAACAAAATACAAGATAACAGTATTGATATTCCTGTAGATCACACACGTCCTCTTCTCAATGCGGGCACCAGCACTGTTCGCAAACTTTTCCCATCTATGTGGTAAACGATCAATTGCAGCCCTGTATTTGTTCATGCTGAAATGGTTTAAAGATGTAGTTATGGCAGTGTTGATATCCTCTTCTGATTCAAATCATTTTCCCTGAAGATCTCTTGCACATGTGCAAACAACTAATAATCACACGGCACGAGATCTGGAGAGTAGGGAGAATGTGCCAACACCTCCCAGCCCCAACACTGCACCAGATTTTGCACATCATGATGGTAATAAGATGTTGCATTGTCCTGAAGCAAAATGACACCACATTCCAGCAGTTCTCATTGTGTATGGCAAAAATCTGGCCTCACCTTATCCTGCAAGAGTTGAGCAGTAATGTATGCCATTGAACATGACATGCATGAATTTGGAGCACCCTGAATGCACTATGCAAGTTTCTTCTTTAGTGACAGAGTGCGCCGTTCAGCATTCTCTTGTTTCAGCTGAGGTTCAAATAAATGCATCCATGACTCATCAACCATTGAAATGCAATCAAAGAATGTGTTGCCTTCATCTGCAATGGTGCGTGTGGGTGATGGCGTGAAGAACATGCATGACTCATTGGTCATTGTTGAGCACGTTATGACTGATCCAAATTTTCTTTCTTTCTCAGTCTGGTTTCTTTAGGTTTAGCTCTTTTACTATAATAGTGGTATACAGGTGGTATGAGGATCAGGTGGCTAGTCTGTGCAGTGGAGAGCAAGGCTTATCTCAGGGAATATAACGTGGTAGGTGTTAGGTGGTGGACATGCAGAAGCTACTGTATATGAATTTATATCTGTAAATTGAACACTCTAAAACAAATAATGTCACTATTGAAATAATTGAAAACCAAATATATTTCATGAACAGTACCAATAAACCATCTTGTCTGTACTGACACACCCAGCGGTTGGAGTGCAGGACCTTGAATGATCTGCCACTGCTGTGTTTTCTGCATTTCCTTCCCAAGGCTAGCACACTGGCCTGGCTTCTCACCCTTTTTATGACCTTCACGACCCCAATGTCCCAGTTCTCTTCGACATGGGGTGCCGGCCACTGTAAACCTCTCATTCCCACACACTACTTTCATGCTCCTCACAAGGACCAAAGTGTATGGTTATTATGTGTGGAGTCCACTCTGCACAAACTTTTCTTTTTGCCAGACTGTTGGTGAGGATATGGTAAACACTTGCTGTAGAGAGTCTGACTTTTGTAGCAGTTGCCATACATGAAATACTCTTCGTACGTTCAAGTACAGATTTCAGTTGTTTCATATGGTATTTACTGGTTGCCAATATTGGGGCTGCACTGCGAGGGTGTCATCTGTCTCTTTCTGGCCATTCTTAATGACAATGACCCATTGGCAAACTGCATCATATGAAGGAGCATGTGTCCCTAAACCTTCCTTCAACAACTTTTAATACCCCAGCATACTTTTACCCCCCAAAAAACATGACATTTTATTAATATTGTCACATTAGTCTGTGAGAAACTTCCCTGTAATTTTTCCCGATCCACAGCTAAACAGCAACTGATATCACAAGGACAACATGCCCTTGTGACAGCAGCAATAACCCCACTGGCACCACACATGTGGTTTGAGTTCTGTCATACGCAGCACTGCACAGTGCTTCCAGCATACATAAAACGCCTGAAATGACCTTTTCACGCTTGTGTGGTGAGAAAGCGTTGTCTTAATTGGCAAAGGTATGGTGTGGGCCAATCTATCAATATGGAGTTAAAGAATCAAGGAATGTAGATCCTGTTTTGAAACATAAATTGTTTGTTATAAAACACCACAGAGGCAGGGGACCATATGGGAAAGTACAGGTAGAGACTGTCTCTAACCATATACAAAGAACTTGAGTGGAAGTTTCTGGCTATGAAATGAAAATATGGAGCTGTGTGATACAGAATGAAGTCATTTAATTAAGAGATGTTTTTCCATGTGTAGTTGCCATTTTTCATGTAGCAGAAGTGTGTGTAGCAAGATAAAATCACATCAGAGAGTGTTGTACTTTTAATTATTCTTTCCATAATATGAACATGTTGTAGATATGTGTTTTGTCTATGTCTATTCAAATTTCATGTTGAAGATAAACAGATTTCGGTGAGAACAAGTACTGCGGATCTACACTGATAGGTGTTGGTTCTTGTTGGTCAAATATTGCACCTATTTAACATTAAGTTTAAGTTGAACATAACATTTTTCTCCAAAATTGCTAAGTGTATAAAAAATTTGTGTATGATGGAAGTATAGGGTCCATCAAGGGGTACAGAATTTATTTAATTTATGTTAAAAAATGTGCAAAGAAAATTTGTTTATGTCTTTCAGGCAGTATTCTAAATTTCTGTTGTTGATTAGCTATGCAGCAGTAGATATGCATTTCCAATAAGTTACCATAGAAGTCAGTGAGGTGTACGAAATTGCAAAAGAACAGATTTGGAAATATGTATCCTGCACCAACATTATTCCTTTCTAGGTTTGTTAAATAGAAAATGAACATTGTAACTTGGATAATTGAGAGTTTACTGTGCATAGGCTGGAGACATTATGTAACCTGGTGCTGTAGGTGAGGAAGAGAAAGTACCATTAAGTGAGGAGGTCCCAGTGGAGCATCCCCCTATTGAGAAAAAGGAGGAGGAGGTGCCAGTGGATGAGGACATAGGTGACCCCAGGGACTCAGCTGTTAAGGTGGACTGCTGTGATGAGGCTGTTGAGGGGACAGGCCTGGACAGTGTGAGCACGTGCCTGGAGCAGGTGCGCATCGAGGTTGGAGAGCGTGTCAAGCTCAAGAGACGCAAGAAGAAGAGGAACCACAATGTGCAGGAGCCGAGCATAGAGCTTAAGAGCAGCACAAAACACAAACGAAAGAAGCACCGACATGGGGAACACAGTACAAAGAAGTGAGTGCATGTAACATTAATCTTTTGCCAGTTCTGATCTGGGAATTTCTCCACTTTCATTAGTTCTCCATTCTCGTGCTTTCTAAGTGTTCAGCATTCCAAAATCCCTTCTGCAGTTGTTTTGTAAAATCATTATAACCAATTATGTTTGGGGTTTCCAGTCTCCATCTTGCTGCTGATATTCAGTACACTAATTATTTTGGTTGTCTGTGTTCTCTGCTTTCTATATGTCAAGCCCACTGCACTGGCTCAAATGTAACATTCTGACTTGTATTCAGGTAAAGTTACAGGCCACTCCTTAACTTGCCATGACTGGCACAGTGGGGCTAGTAGAGGTATTGCTCCACTGATGCTCAATCTTGGCACTAGGTGAGGGTTGGTTATCAACACCATGCCCCAGCTGCTTTACCTATGGGAGGGAGATCCAGTACCCATTGTAGAGGAGGCTGTGTGGGCCCTACGGCCAGGTTGGATGGCTGGAGAAGAGAAAATCTCTTCCCACCCCCACCCACCCACCCACCCACCCATCCCCCACAGGGATTCTATCCGTGAATCATCCAGCTTATAGTGAGTTGCTGTATTCACTACACTATCCC
>JGI20166J26741_11460918_pt1 | contig 13322 bp, 8 predicted proteins | sample TergutCu122P5_FD_26741 | JGI IMG/M metagenome (IMG submission 26741)
GAGCAAGCAATAAGATATGCAATAAAAACCTCAGTTGCATCTAGTTGGCATTTTATTTCCACATATTAACGACGATGCACGGTCAAAATCACATCAAATTACTGAAAATAAAATATAGTTTAGCAAATTTAATATTGTACACACACATACACACACACACACACACACGCACGTCCATGCATGGAATTGGTTTAGAACATTTTATTACATGTGTAAGTGATGGTTGATGATTACAGTCTATGCTGAAATGAACTGCTCAAAGTACTGGGTCCTTCGTGTTATGTAATTTTGGTACACTGTGTGAGTATAATTCTGACTGGCCTTAAGGATGGTGTTAACCACTGAAATATTCTTGAGCTGTAAGACTGTTTGACTAGAGTTTGTTTTTATGTTAACTTCGCACAGATGCAGTCTTTGTTGCAATTGCATCTTTTCTTAATGTGCTAGTGGACTGCTGCACAAATACATGTACATAAATTTCCTTAAAGAGACTCTTAGAAATGTGTGCAGGGTCACGTAGGAGAGGAACCACAACAAACCTATGCAGTGTAAGGTCAAAATAACAACAGGCAGCTTAACTGTTTACATTGACGGAAATATTTAACAATGCAACATTAATAGGTGGAGTATTTTGATACAACCTATAACAGTTATATTGAAAGAATATACACATTGTGACTGTAAGTGTACACAGGGCCCTTACTCTGTCAAATATTGTTTTGTCACTTCCAGTCTGCTACCTTAGTGCATAAACCTTGGCTGATTTAGCAAGCTGCCTGTATTCATCTATGACATTGATGTTTGTTACATCTGTCCAGTCACTGACAGGCTGTATTCAGTTGCACAGTGGAAAAACAGACCCCACACTTGATCTGTTGGGTGATAAAGCTTGGTTTCATCTCAGTGAATATGTGAACTCTAAGAATAACAGGTACTAATCTGCAGAATAATACCTGTAAATCCATGAAGTCCAATTACAAGATGTTAAGGTTTGTGTGGTATGCTGTCAACATAAATACAATTACTGGGACCCCACCTCCACCCCTTTATTTTAAGTTTACAAGACACATTCACACCAATATGTTACATTTTGAAACCATTTTTCAAACAAAAAAAAATCTTATATTGTTTACAGGCATTTTGGTCACAGAATAATAAGCAGGGGACTGTGGCCTTTTCAGCAGCCAGATCTGAACCTGTGCAATTTTGATTGTGGGGCATATTAAAGGATAAAAGTGTGTACTTATGATGTGTACACCAAAGCTAGTATGAAGGAAAAGTATTCAGGATGTAGTGTATTCATTGTCACTAGGAAAACTTCAACATGCAGTGAGCAATGTGTTTAGTAGATGTGTTCAGTGTCTGCAAGCCAAAGGAAACCATTTCCTTCAGCACCTTCTTTTGTATATGCTAAAGTAAGAACCTAATATTAACTGCAGTACAGTGAATTGCAACATGTGGACATCAACTCATAGCAAACTGGAATAATAGCTATCACTGTGCTGCCTCCTGCTATGTAAAAACTCTCCATGAAGTGACAAAACACTATATATAAGGTAAGTAAGGACCCTGTACACAGACAATGAACCAAGTAAGGACATAACACCATGAAAACTTTGCTACAGTATCATACTGTGTAATTTTTGTGTGGTCATAACTTAATTTTACTTGATTACTAATATACCAATTAGCTCATGTGTGTGTTTTATAGCATTAGATTTTATTTCACAGCAGTAGTTGAATCTGCACTGCCAATGCCTTGTAAGCATGCCACCTGTGGATGAGACAACTGTCTCAAAATTTGTATTATCTTAGTTATGTACTGTACACTGTATTAGGATGTCTAGGAGACTGGAAGATGCAGACTTGCTTTCAAAATTACGGCATGATAGTTTCGATTTCCGCGAATTGTCGATGTCTCTCAAGTCAAATGCGACCGTTCTGCTTGCCCAACCCCTAAGCTCGCACTATATGAAGATTTAAACGCACGCATAGAATTGCACAAACATGTGCTTATATCTGTATTAAAGTGAGAAAAACAAAATTGGAGTTTATATTATAGAAGCTATTTTAAAGTACGGGTTCCAGGTGTTTCATCTGCTTTATAGAACTGGTGCTATAGTACATTCACTATGCTCCCGACGGATTTGACAAAACATTCGCAGTAGAACATGTAAGCATATCAGCGAATCCATCAATTTCAATGTAACATACCCACCCGACAAATGTACAGAACACATAGGAATTACGATTTATACGAACAGGCTTCAACTGTATTTGGATGGAGAGAACTGTTTGAACTCTTCTCGTTAGCTGCAACTAGCGAAGTCACTGGTCTTACGTGCCCTACGCAATGACTAACAATCTTACTCCGGAACGCATCGTTGATTGTACCTTTCCCATCCATTCTCAGTGTGACAATTTCATCCAGATTTATGATACAGATCTGTGGTCGCATCCCATTCATTTACAGCGTATGAGCTTCCACAGTAGTGTAACCCAACATTACACATCCATCGGATGATGTACCGTGTTCCGATGCAAGCACGGGTCATACAAGTATACGGCCATTTGTATGTGTGCTGATCTCGCTGACCGCCATTTCAGTAGGTGCCGTTGCTGCAGTCTCACTTCCTGTGCTTCCGCTAAAATTCTTTGGGCTGGTCTTTGCATGTGAAAGGTGAGTGTGGTAGAGTTGTGTAGTTGACTGAGTGGTCGAATTCATATTGTATGTAATAGTTTACAGGTCTAGAACGGACCAAGTTTCTACGGCAATACTGTTGCTATTATTATCACTTTGAGGAACATCCTAGGAACCATTCAGTAGCAGTTGGCCCACGTGTTGTATTTTACTGTCCGCGTCACGTTGCCAAATGATGTTGAACAATATCTGAACTGCTGTGCAGACGCCTGGTTTATCACCACCCACTACTGATGGCACTATATGTACATTAAACATTTAATCTGGTGAACGGTAACGATCTAGAACTAGAGTGATTATATTTGCCACGTGTAATTTTGGATTCTGATCGTTTTTTCCTAGGAAGCTTCATAATGTCGGCACATTTGACGTGGATGATCATCCGCAACAACAACGCGTATCTTATGAAGAAAAGAAATATTAAGAAGCCTTTCAGTACAGAACCAAATAACCTTACTAACCTCAGCTCGTTTCGATACAGTGGACTGATACATAAAAAGAGCGTTGGCATAGTGGCTGCACCAGATAACAAGGGGTTCACTGTAGTGTACAAGAAAAGCAGAGCCTCGGTGAGTTAGCATGTGCGATTTAGAGTATGGGTATGGAGAGAACTGTGTAGTGTTAATGCAGGTTCCTGGTAGCCAAATTTTCAAGTTGTGGACAGTGGGAAATCTTGAATAAGACATATTCTTTATTTTGCACTGGCAATTGCCTTGCATTGCTTAAAATATGATGTGATGGGAACTTGTTGACAGTGGTTAACATGTACGTGATGTCCATGTTAAAGTACGGTCTACTCATAGGATGTAGATTTACAGTCTCTATATGCTGATCTGTAATGCTATATATGAATCATGCCCTTCATGAATTACACCCACTGGCATGATACATATTGTGGTTGCCTTGGTTTCCATTGCTGGTGTGTTCTGTTTGAGGTGCCTGCCGAGGCAGGAGAAACAGTTGAGTATCTTGCATGGTTGCTGTTAATGGGCTGGGCTGTGTGATGTACACCAATCCAGAGGCAGAGGAAACAGTTAAGCAAGCATATAATTAACACCATGTTGTCCCTTAATGGAAAGTGGAGCCTGTATATATCTACATGATTATATTTATCTGAAAGAGTGCATACCTCCTGTTAAAAGAAGAGTTATAAATTTTCAAAATTTTTGTTTCCCATTTGGGAACAATGTGCATTGTGACTTTATGATTATATTTATCTGAAGCCGTGCATAAAATATTTGTATGTTCGAAAGTAGTACAAAATTTTTGGACATTCTTCTTGTAGATATAATACCATGTTGTCTTTTTGGTGTATACCAGCGTATTGGAGGAAAGCGTGGTCATAAGAATAAAGAAGCAGCTCGTGAAAATGACTGTGATGTAGGGTGTGTATACGATTTGGAGTGACTGCATAATCCGGGGCACAAGATGGCGGTGAAAAATTTTTCATCCGTGACTGTATATAGTTATCGGAGGGAAGGAAGTTTCGCATTAGCAGAAGCTGTAAGAGCGGCAGGAATGGGAGGGGCGTGGTGCATGTTGGAAGAAGGGGATTGGTGTATGAAGCCGGTGAAGTTGGAAAACATTACGAGTGTTGTTACGTGGCGGGAAAAAAGGAATAGGTACGTTGGGAGTAGGAAGTGTAAATGAGAAGAGGTTGAAAATGACGAGGGGAGGAAAGAAAGGAATGATGAATAATGTCAGGTAACTAAAAAAAAATATAACCAATGACCCTAACCAAAGACCCTCACGTAAAGATGATGAGTATTGTGATGCACGAAAATGTGAGGCCACAAAAAAAAAAGATACCTTGTGACCCTAACCTAGGACCCTCACGTAAAGATGATGAGTATTGTGCTGCATGATAATGGCAGGTCACTAAAAAGAAAAAGATACCCTATGACCCTAACCTAGGACCCTCACGTAAAGATGATGAGTATTGTGCTGCACGATAATGGGAAGTCACTAGAAAAATGATACCCTATGACCCTAACTTAGGACCCTCATGTAAAGATGATGAGTATTGTGCTGCACGATAATGGGAGGTCACTAAAAAGAAAAAGATACCCTAGGACCCTCACGTAAAGATGATGAGTATTGTGCTGCACGATAATGGGAGGTCACTAAAAAGAAAAAGATACCTTATGACCCTAACCTAGGACCCTCACGTAAAGATGATGAGTATTGTGCTGCACGATAATGGGAGGTCACTAAAAAGAAAAAGATACCCTATGACCCTAACCTAGGACCCTCACGTAAAGATGATGAGTTTTGTGCTGCACGATAATGGGAGGTCACTAAAAAGAAAAAGATACCCTAGGACCCTCACGTAAAGATGATGAGTATTGTGCTGCATGATAATGGGAGGTCACTAAAAAAATGATACCCTATGACCCTAACTTAGGACCCTCACGTAAAGATGATGGGTATTGTGCTGCACGATAATGGGAGGTCATTAAAAAGAAAAAGATACCCTATGACCCTAACGTAGGACCCTCACGTAAAGATGGCACCGACAGAAGCAGACACACCACCAGCAGACAAGAAGCTAACACAACGACCAGACAATGGATGCTGTAACTGAGCACGGAAAGCGCGGGGTCACTGAAAAGGTGAAAGACATACTGCCAATACACAGTGCCCTAGCGCCACATGTGCCGGCAAGCGGTGTTTTTTCATCGCCATCTTGTGCCCCAGATTATGCAGTCAGTCCTACAATTTTACCATGATTCTGCCTTTACACTGATCAGGAAATCACAAAGAGAAGTGTTTGATCATGTGGGCATTTATCTGCTCAAGCCTGTTTCGGCCATGGCCACCTTTATGTTGCACCAACAAGAAGAAGAAATCATCAAAATGTTGAGGTGTATGTTAGTGATACGCAGTATCAAACAGCAGCATCTGTTATATGGTTGAATATTTATAGAAAATTTAGTAAAAGATTTATGAAACAACTTAAGTGAAAAGTAAGTTTGTGTTTCATGTGCTGTGTGTGAAATTTCCATTCTTAAAAATGAAGGTGTGTATGTTTAAATTACTGTACTAACTAAATTACCATTGTCACTAAATTAGATCCCAAAGTCCGATCTTGTTTGCAATATGAACAGCTTATCATACTGGAATACGGTATGTAAGTATACAAATACAGTAGATCATTGATTATTTGAAGTAACTGGAACTGAGGAAATTCAGTTAATCAAGTTGTTTAGATAATCAAACATGTATTAGAATGTTATTATCAAAGACTGTAGTTGATTTAGGAAATTGTAAATGGTAACCGGCAGGTATTGAAGTAATGCTGCATACCAAATTTATTTTCAACTTAACAGTCAATTATGAACTCCTGTGATACTTTAACTGGCTTAGTGTGATATATCAGTATAGGAACCAGTAATTGGAAAGTACATGGTAACTTTTTTTATGGAGTTGGTTCAGAAAGTAAACTTGTGAGTGTTACCCTGGTGGATTGAATGTTCTTTTGTGTTATTCCTGTCATGAGAGTGAAACTTCAGAACCTAATTTTGATGGAATTAATATTTTTGTTTGATATTGTTGGTTACAAGATGGAACCTCATGGCCTAAAGCACGTGGTTAGTACAGAAGACTGTTCTTGGCGGAATAGATGGTATTTTTAAACAGTAAAGTATGTACAATCGCCAGAAGTACATCTCAAAGCCTGTATTTTGTGAGTCATCTGTGTTTGTTGTTTTGTATTGGATACCGTGATTTGAATTTGTGTGGTCTTGTTGTGTTGGCAGTAGTGATCCAATATGGTCTCAGGTGTGTATCATAAAATTATTGAAGGCAGACATGAAGATGCATATTGTACGTACATTATGATATTTATTAAAATATATTGCTTTGAGTAAAGAAACAATAGTATTTTGAAGTGTCAGTGAATTAAGACGGGGAATATGTTACATTTTGGAGAAGTAATAAGTCATGCTTCTCCTCTTTGTTAGTGTCTGGACTTCAAATGATGTTTGAAAGTTGGCTGAGTGTAAAGATGACAATCACTTTTATCACCACCCACTACTGATGACGTACCATAGCACGGCATGTAGTTGGAAGCGCGTTGTAGTCCCACTTTCAAGTATGTGTGGAATTTTGATTTCAGTACAAACCTGCAAAATCAGTGGTGAAGAGGACAATGAAAGCTGGTCCACGGCGTTCTTTATATAAACTCAAGAGGCTGTTGAAAGCTAACAAGTACAGGACAGACCTCACTAAGGTATGTATGTCATGCCTGTTGTGTAACTTGCACTGTTCCTAAAATCATTACATCTCTTGGTGTATAATTACACCTACCAGAAACCATGTTCATAGAAAGAGGGCTGTAGGTGTCCATATAATTGGTGTTTCTACATGTTGCAGGTTTTATCAGGATGGTGTAGTGGTAGCATAATGTTGTAGGATTTTCATTGTAAGGTACCTGGTTTGACTGCTTCTTGTGGTAGCTATATTGAGTGATGTGTGCTTGGTGGTGGTGATTGTACTGAGTTACGATGCTGTGTAGTCAGGTAGGTGGTTAGTTTCTGCCCGGAAAGTGGAGACATTGTGTTCATCTGAAATCTTTGTAAGTTGCTACCATGTGGCATGGTATTGCGACTCAGTGGTTAACAGTATGGGTTTGCCTAGTCTCCAGGTGGTTACCGAGAGAATGCCTTTTAAATGGCACTGCGTCATGTGCTGTGTAATCTCTGCAATATTATTAACACTTAACATAGTGAATTTAAATCCAGTTTTTAAAGGTTGAGTAGACAAGTTTTAATTATAGAGAGATTATTATAACGAACAAAATGCACAGTGTTTGTCATCATAAAGTAACTAGTTTTAATTTTAAAATTTCAAGTCTCCTGATATCTGGAACTCCTTAAAATAGGAGAGGATACGTGAAGTAGAATAATCAGGATAGTAGTATGGGTCTGTGACTTCTGTAAATTAATATTAAAAAAAAATACTAGCAGTAGAAGAAGGAATAAATTATACATTTTATGAGAAATAAAGTGATAGTTACAATTGCTGTTAAATTTAATTATGGACTTGTAAAATATATGTAAGCTATCACAGAAACTGTTGGACAATATAATGAAATAAAATGCTGAGTTCAAAGTAGGTGAAGGAGATCTCAGAGTGGTTCATATTTGATGAAAGTAATAATCTGTACATTAAGATTAAAAATAAACTCTGAATTATTGTAAAAGAAGTTTAGAAATATGTTCTGTGCATGTTTTTTTTAAGCATCTTACATGAAACACATACACTGTTTCTGATGTTGGAATCCTCTCAACGTAAGTTTTGTGTGGTATTCTTGAAACAAGGACACACTGTTTCATTTGAATGTTCAGATACTACTATTTGTGTATCACTGAAAAGATGCAGCTAAAGTCATTCGTAAAAACTGCCTGGACTCTGCAGCAGTGCTGGGTAATCATGCATTTCTGTAACACATCTGCTGGTAGAGAGATAATATGTTCTTTTATTGTGTGATGTTATCCTGCTGTTATTCACGTTCTGTATGTAACAGTGTCTTACAGTGCTGTAAATTTCTAGGTTTTCACTGTCAGGATTTTTCAAGATTGTGGTCTTCTGGGATGTGACATCATGTCTTATGGGTGGTGGTTAGCAGTATTTGTGATAAACATGCTGTCTTTATCTCCAGGGATGGTCCTGACAGTGGAGGCACACCATTTTCCTAAAATGTCGCAACTTACGTGAATGGACTGAATATCTTACTGTGCTGTGAGAAAACATTATAATTGGTTTGAATTTGTCTTGTATTACAGGCTGCATTACGCAGAGCTAGTGCAGTTTTGAAGTCCCAGAAGCCTCTACCAGTGAAGAAAGCACGTGCAAAGAAATCTGATTAAAACCATGTTTACTTGTAAAGTTTAATAAAGGTTCTTGGCTCATATTCTTTCAGTTGTAAGTCCTTAAAGCCCTGCATTCAGATATCCATCTTTCCAGGTTGTGAATGTATTGATGTGGGATAAAGATAAAAAAAATTAAGAGATTATTGGAGCTTTGATTTGCTGATGGTAAAGAAGAAAATGTTAGTTACTGAATGCACATTAAGGTGTAGAATTAATTGGACATTCTTTAAGGACAGGTAACCCAGTACTTTTCCTCATGATTAGACTCTTGATAAAATTTATGATAGTATAGTGTATTATTTTCTTTTGGCTCATTGGTGGTTACTTGTTACACAAACACTTCAGATTCTGACTTTCTGTAATTTTATCAGCATTATCAGGACTTGTACGTGTTACTACGAGCACATCTAACATAGTATATGTTAGCAGTTTTTAACCTTTTTCAAGTTGGTTTATTAAATCTAATTTCAACACTTTCTGCTAATTTTTCATGTGGATTGCACTGGGTGACGTAGATTTACATTTCTTGCGCATTTTAGTAACAAAAGCCAAGGCATCTGAAGCAGGACCATCAGCTGTGTGATTTTATCAACCAATGTAATGAATCCATACACAAGACTGATGTAGTGACAGTGATGTCACTTTTTGCTAGTCTCCAAAGCAACTGCAGCCACAGATCATGTATGCCAAATTGCGTTAAACCAAAAATTATCGCATGAATTTGAAGAGTGGTGTAAATTTTCGAGTTGTGTTAATGTGAAATTGCATAAAACCAGACCTGCCTGTTTATCAGGCAGTTGTTTTATACAATTATTGTACTCTGACATGGGCTATTAAGGCCTGAAAAATGTGTGGGTTAGTGGCTTTTATAATATTGTTGTAAATGAATACAATTTTGTGCATTTGTTGGTTTAAATTACAGTAATTGAATGTAATGTACAGAATGGAAAATGTGAAAAATTACTGATACATGATTAGATTGTCTTGTTATACCTCCGTCCATGCTGTCTATTTTCGTGACACTTGTGACTGACGTCACTGTAATCAGTTTAGTTACAAATTTGTCTCCATTCATGACTCATGTATTCAAATTGGTGTTGGACCAAACTTGTGCATCTGTTGCACAGATTCAGACATTGCTGATTGAAAGAAAAATTTACAGAATACACACAGATGGTTTTAAACATAACTGGTGTACAATGACAGCATCTAGAAGTCATATAAACAAAAACCAGTAGGTGGAAGGAGAGTAATGCACTGTGTGTTCTATGTATTTTTAGTTTTTTTTTTAACTCTAATGTGGTTTATTTCCTCAAATGATTACAATTTGAATATTACTGCAGTTACAAGATTTGAAGTTTTCACAGTGGTGAAACCATGTTGTATTGTGGTTTGTTGGCTACAAGTGATACATCACTGAAGACCACTGTGACTGTGGTTGGTATATGTTGGCATATACTGCATATGGTGGTGTTTGCAGCATTCGAGTAAGTTATCGTATGAACTTTGAGAGGTGCACGAACATGGTCGATTCAGTTATTTTAGAGTGCCTTTATGATGTGTAGGGGTTATGTAGTGTCAAAAGTTAAAAGATATATTAACTTCATGGATTGGTACAGATGCAGAATGTTCCACTTTGTTTATTAAGCAGTGCTTTATCACATGGAAGGATGAACAGAAATGATGAATATCAGAAACTGTGTGAACAATCAGGGTGTCATTCTAGACACTATGCCTGAACTGTATGGAGGGGCTAAGAAATATTAGAAGTTACATCATCATGTACTGTATTGTATGGTTGTGTGTTAACTGCCTGTAAAAAGTCCTCGGCTGCAAATCTGGGGATGGCCAGAATGGAAGCTGGATTCATTTCTGACATTTTGTTGGTCATGTGCTGCAGATGAAACTGGGAACACTGGTAGCAGTGTAATTTTTTATTCCAACATAGTAGTTACTGAGGCAACAGGCCCTTGACAATTTTCAGATACGTTCTAAATTTGCCTGGGAAAGACATCAACTTGCAAAACATAACGGTTCAATTGGTGTGGGTGCCAGAACATGGGATTGATGGCAACAAAACAGCTGACCATTTAGCCAGACAAGCCTCCCCACTTCCACTTATAGGACCTGAGCCTGCCGTTGGTACAGCTGCAAAGGTTGCCAGGGGAGTGATCAAGGGCTGGACAAGTACGAAACACAAGGAGTGTTGGCAACCTATTCAAGGACACAGGCAGGCTAAGGGCTTTCTTTAAAGACACTGCTAAAGAGCTGGGGAATTAGCTTGAGCTGAAACCAGCTAAGAGTAATGACAGGACTGCTAACAGGTGTCACCATCCCTTCATGACTATGTTACAGCCTATTTAATTCAGTAATATATGCAAATCACTGAGCATGAGGGACTCTTTTCACAGGGAATATACATGTTGTGTAGCATTTAATTACATTAATGACTTTACAGTGTTCATACACACACGACATAATAAAGCAGTCTTCACTGATTCACTTCCATTCATTTTAATTGATGAACCTAGCATTCAAATTTACAACTCCATTTCCAATGTCTTGAAATACACATTCTTTCCAACACTGAACAAATGAACAACTCAATGCACATGTTGAAATTAATGTCCAGATTATGTTTCAGTCACCTCTCAATATGTCTACCTTTGGGCATATGAAACAAAGAACTCTTGTGTGCTTGCTTACACAAGATGGGAAGAATTCTCATCCTAACAGATTTCTAGAAGCAGTTTCCCTTCCATCCTTAATTTCATTGCCTGTACCCCTTTTGTCTTAATTTAAAACAATTCATGTGTGTTACATGTATGAATGTCATTGGATATAGTTCTTTTTCTGTTTCCTTAGAGATACATTATGTGGGTGGGGAGAAGCATTCACTCATCCCTCTGTCAATAATGCAGCTTCTAGGCAGGCCTTAATCATAATGCTTTGGGGCTCAAACCCTTGATGATCTGTTACTCAGGTCACTGTCATTTAAAGGCACATCTATTTAACCTGGGGCTGATAGACAGTCCCCAAGTGTGATAGATGCAAACAGCCACCTGAAATGGCCCAATGTTCTTTGGGACCATGAGGCCCTAGCAGTATTAAGGCCGATTCACACATAGCATGCCATTCCCCTGTCATGCCGTGCTGCTAAGGGTTTAGAATGCGTCTTTCCCATTTGATTCACACTTGCCATGCCATGTTCTGACTATGCTGTTCTTCTCAAGGCCGCAGCACGGCTGTCTAGAGCACACTACAAAAAAGACGATCTGTTAAGCTGCTGGGCTAGCAGTTTGGATATTTCCGGCTACCACATGGACTTTCACAAAGGACACAGCAATGCCAGAGCAGGGCAGGGGCACGGCATGCTATGTGTGAATCGGCCTTAAAAGGTTTAGGCACCTGGGCCATCATTCTTGAAACCAGGGGACCTTGCTGACATCTCTGTCAGCAATGTACTGCACTTGGTTAAGTGTGGGGATTCTAAATGCTGAAGCAAAGGATTGCACAAAACACCAGTAACGGTCAAGGTGCAAGGATCACCGCGATGCCCACCCAATACTCTACTCTAATGAGGCAACACATTTACTCTGCATACTGTTGTGCTTTTCTCCAACTCCATATGGTCCAAAACTGTCCAGAGTGCACTTGTTACAATGCAAAGTTTCACACATCCATGTAAACAGAATGGCTAAGATGATGGGAGGAGAGGTTTAACAGCTATAAGATGTGTGAAAGGTCAATTCATGGCCTCAGAACAGCATCACTAACACAGCAGAATATTGGTGTTACATTCCAGTATATGTAGTTGCCTCAATTTTTTTTTTTTGCATTAACTGTGATAAGTTGCAGTCACCAAAGATTGATAAACATGACTTGGATTCTGAATAATAGATTCTTAGGTATTTTAATTCATTCTTTTGGAAGAACTCTCCATTCTGTTTTGGTATACATTGCTTTTTTTCGAGAACATGACTCCAATATTAAATGACTGTTGTTGAAAGTAACCATTCAAGATTTGAAAAACTTGGAAGCAATAACCATACCATCATAACTGGTAACTAGTTACTGATGTTTTGGAGGTTGCAGCCCACATTTTCAGGGTAGTTCAGGAAGAGCAAGTTGCGAGGAAGAACACTGTTTTACACGGAAAGAGCGGGCTAGGTAATTAGAGTATTAGATATTACCGACTTAGCTGTATTTGTACGTATGTCTGTATCCAGAAGACGAAGCCTGATGAATTTTATTAATCCATCACACATAATCAGAACTGGACTTGTAGATGTAACTACTGAAAGATCTGTCAGAGTGTGAAATTTCTGAGAAAATAAGATCACGTATCTAGCACATGGGTACTGGAAGTAAAGTGCCCAGGATGTAAAGGTGACCACTCACCTCCATTTAGCACTGACCTAAAGAATATATTGAGCTGTACCTCTCATGGCATGCCCAGGGAAAATTTTACTTTTACCTTTACGTAATTAAAAACAGTATATTCCCAATTGGTGTGTGCAGTGGCATAGTGGTTAAGGCACTACGCTACAAACCGGCAGGTCGCGGGTTTGATTCCCGACTGTGTCATTGGAATTTTTCAGTGACATATCCTTCCGATTGCACTATGGCCTCCGAGGTCGACTCAGCCTCTAACAGAAATGAGTACCAGATGTATTTCCTGGGGGTAAAGGCGGCCGGTGCATAAGGCTGACAACCTTACCACCATCCTGTGCCGTTGTCATGAAATC
>JGI20166J26741_11461029_pt1 | contig 13322 bp, 6 predicted proteins | sample TergutCu122P5_FD_26741 | JGI IMG/M metagenome (IMG submission 26741)
GGGCATAGTGATGCCCGAAACATGTTGAGCAAGCAATAAGATCTGCAATAAAAACCTCTGTTGCATCTAGTTGGCATTTTATTTCCACATATTAACATTGAATGTTTTTAATCTTAAGTCATGAATAATGATGGTGAAAATGCAGGATTGTGTATAATCATGTTTTCATTGTTTAATGACAGTTATTAAACAACAAAACATGACCATATGTTCATTGTACCTGTATGTGATATTACACTGAAATAATTTTAATATGACAATCTAAACACATAGTACTGTATGCCCACTTTGTGTCATACTTTACATTCAGATGGATGTGTATCCTTTAGACACTACACGTTCTTGTGTAACAAGACATACTTCAGTCTTTGCCTTATGTATTGGTGTGACAGTGATGCACAAGTTGCACTGTAACACATATCCATTTGTATCAAATAAGAGAAAATGAGTATATTAGTACGTTAGTATAGTGATCAAAAATGCAGCAGTATGCTACAACTGAAATTATAAATTGTACATGAAAGTAGTATACATGCAGTATGATACTTCACATCTTCTCATAAACATGATATTGATATTTAAAAGCTGTATTTCAGGGTTAACTTTGTAAATTTGTAAAATATCTGCAGAAAGTGCTTGAGCTTACCATCTTTCTTTACGTCTCCTTCCACGTCATAAGATTTCCGCCTTTTACGTCTGTGGGAGCCACTTTGTCTTTGTGGCAGTTCAGCCAGCTATCAAGTACCCTGCAGCAGGAAATGAATAGTAACAATACTGTTAGTTTATGTCACAGCTGAAGGCATCATGGTTTCTTTATGATTGGAAGTTGTCATTAGGACTTTGGTTTAAACATTTCAAATCAGTGAGTTCTGTGCTCAGTAAACACATTGCTGAATGTATCAGTTTCTTGTACTATGGCTGTTGACTCTTTAGTTCCATTTTAGTACAATGCTTCATCTCATATCTGGGTATATGAATTTATGCTGCTTATTTTTGTAGTAAAGAACATTACACACAATGAAAAGTGAGTGAAATGTGTTTAGTGGTGTCCAGAATGTACTTTGCTACATAAAACAGTGGTTTTGTTAAATGAACATGAGGTGTGTGCTGGGGAAACCTCATTTGTTTTTATGGAAGGTCTGATCTAATATAATAACTGCGTACTGACGTGGATGTTGGAGTGGAAGATACCAAATTTTCATTTACCTCCCATTCATTTTATCAATATTTGGCTGTAGTTCACATGAAAAACAATAAATTTTAATAACATTCAATTTGTTCTCAATATTTTAAATCTTTACATGGGTCAGAAAACATGCATCACTTCTGCATTAATATGTATAAACAGGTTCTACTGGACTAACTGCAACTGTACTATATAAATGTAATAGCTGTTAAAAGTGATATGTGTTATTTCTTTAATGTGCAGATTTTTGTATAGTTTAATATACCACAGTTTTTGCTTTGCTTGTTAGTTGTGTACTGCCTGCTGCAGCCACCTGAATGCAACCAGTTGAACAACTATTTCCTGTCATGTGACTGATTACTTGATGCTGAATGTAGTTGTGTATTGTGATTTATGGGCAATATTTGATAATTGTGTCATTTAATTGTTTTACCTGTATCTTTATTCTTTGATTGGTCTGCATGGATACATATTGTCTCATATTGAGATTCTTGGCCTTCACACTAGCCAGTGTGATTTTGAGTAATAAACAAACAGGATACATGTGGATCAAATTCTGGGATTGTTTATCCTGTGTAATTTAAATGTGTCAATATAGGTAAGTATTCATGCTTGTACACCTTTAGATTTCATGCATGTGACTTGAGACTGAAGTGCATTATTTATTGTCTGGGTAATGTATTTTTTTGTCAGTGATACAGAACACTAGTCAACAATTTGCAACTTTTTTTTGTGTGACAGTGTGGATGAAATTAGCTTTATTCACTAAATTAGTTGTGCTGACAACAAAATGGCAAGCAAAATATCATAGGACACGCTGATTTTATGTAATGGGGATCTGCCTTGAAAGTCATCAAAATTGATTACAGTAGATATTATGTTGAAGGGGTAAAGGGTTTTAGAACACAGAGTATATAATTTATGCTAGAAAAATTGTGAGAACATTGCAGAATACGGACAAATTAATAATTTTTATAATGATTATAAAATAATTATTTCATACCTTCTTTTTTCATATTTTGCACTCAGTCAAATACCATATGAAAAGTAACCAATAAAAAAAATTGCTAATTTCTATTACGTTGTGGTTACTTTTTTCTTTTGTGGGATGTTTCATCTTCTCTACAGAGCAACCAGCAGCAATCCCCCAATCCCCCATCATAGACAGATCCCATCTTACTTGATACTGTTGCTCCATTCTGGCTCTATTGTGATGAAATCATTCACGTTGATCATCACTAAGAACTTCTAGGTTCTCAAGAAAGAAGCAGAGGTGTGACACAAAGAGAATCTTATGTTCTATAAGACCTGGAAAAATGTTCATGCCTCTTTGTGATTACGGATGTTGTTGTTTCTTTAGCCGACAAGTTCCACTGCAGCACTCTTGATCTAGAAGTTCTGCAGGTTGTTTGGAAAATTAAGTTATGAACTAGATAATCTAACTCACTTTGCTGGATCAGTTGTGGTTTTTGATCACCCTGGGGAATTTAGCTGGGATTGGAAGATGTAGATGGTACTTCTGGTACTTCTTCTTGATGGATGGTAAACTCCCCTAGTTGGAAGGTAACACCACATATATTGAACACCCTTTCTCAGGGCCATTGTCCAGGCTGGGAATGTTCAGTGTATTATATTTCACACTAGGGACATGAGTTAGCTAGTTACCAGAAACTTACCACTCATACTAAAAGTGAGAGGGTGCAAGTTTAATGAGAGGGAAGAATAAAATTTTTACAGTTTTATGGACAATTTATGCCAAGAGCTATCCACTTTAAGAAAAATTGATGTGATGGAGGTTTTTTAATTATGAGGTTCAGGTAGCCTTCCATTGACACATGCAAGGCATTTGTTTTCATCGTTGTTGCCAGACCCTTGTTGACTAGTGTAATTGTTTGTAAATATGATTGGAAAAATATTATTACTAATGTGTACTAAGAACGCTGTATTTCATTATTTTACCCATCCTCTACAAGCAAATTACCTTAGAACAGTCCATTGAGATCTGCCAGTAGTGAAACATCCAGCCATTATCTGTGTATGGAAATGGTTTGGGTGGAAAAGAATGTAAACAAACTTTTCTCATCTTTCTAGAACAAATACTGGAAATGTGTACTCCAGTTTGGAGTTCAGTGCTCATTTATTGCATATACAGTTTTGTGATTGATTGATTGATTGTACTAACCAAGTGTTGTGCTGTTGCACTACCTGCATTTGTAAGTTCTCTTGCAGATAGAGGTAATGTGCAATAGATTTATTCTGATGCACTTAACCAAACATTCACTTAAGGCAAGAAACAAACGAAAGAGGTACTGACCCTGTAGATCCATGAGTAATGTAAATGTGCAAAATACTGAGAAGTTTCAAATAAACCTTACATATTTGAACAGGTCTGCATTTTATGTTCAGTACCAGTTTTTGCATGTTGAGTCACTTTTTAAGGCATTTGGTGAAGTATGATTTCAGCTTCATTGGGACTGAATAGCCCGGGGAATAATTTTATGGTTTAAATTTATGAACAGACACAGAATTGCCATTATGCTTTTATTTTATCCACTGTATGCCATAAATGCATAAAAATGAAGTCTGGAAGCATGGATCATACATGCTTGAGTGCCATGTATAACCCTTATAAAAGTCCAAGCTTTGGTTTTGGGATATATTTTATTGGGGTTGATGCAAGTCAGGAATTAAGTGAAGTTCCCTTGGTGTAGTTGATACCATTTGTATCTGGGTGTGTTGTAGACATGCAAGACTAATGGCAGGAGTTTGCAGTGTGAATATAAATCAACCTGTAAGTGTTATGGAATGCTTTTCATGCCATTCTTGAGAATTGGTTTCATGTTATTTTTGAAAATATTTAAATCTTGAAATTTGAATGAAAAATTATTGTTTTTATACTTTTGGAAATAGTAGTGTATTTTAGAAGAAAATATGTGAGATTGCGATTCTGTTTTCATTTCCTATGAGAATTGACAACATATAATCTTGTAGATAGGTAGTGAAGTTTCAGAGGAACATGCTGCCATCACCATCAGGATAGATGATTGCCATGAAAATGGAAGCAGCAGGCTCCTCTGAAATGGCGGAATGTATATACCAGACCACATGGCATCACATCCCAGAAGACAGTACTCTGCAGTATATAACTGTTGTGTGCAACAGCACAATGACATGTTTTGTTTGAAGTAATTGAATACAAAGAAAATGCTATAAAACCATTGTTGAGATGCAGTACATATGATTTGTATATTCATTCTTTTAGTGACTGAGGTCAGGGGTTTTGTTGTATTTTACCATTTTCATATTGGTGTACACTTAATGTCTGTAAAGTTTGCCACACAAATGGCTGTACTTCTTGTATGTGTACTAATTCGATGCCAGTGGCCATCTGCCAACATATAATATAAAGGGGCAAAAATTTGAACCTGTATGTGACCAATAGTAGACATCACTCTAATATTCATCCAACTGAAGCCTAGTGTAAACAGCTTAATATCAGGAAAAGACATTTCTTGGTAATAGTGAGAAGTTCCAGTCACATTATTTGCACATTAACACTTCATCACAATTGATTGGTTTGTGCTGTTTGCAGAAAGTTATTCATTGCTGTAATCTTGCAAATGTTTTACCAATGCACAGCATTTGCTGTGTTCTTATCATCTTAATGTGATTGCATGAGACTAAATGTCCCCTAAACATTATGGAACACCATGGCTGTGTGGCCACGGTTCGAATCCCACCAGGGGCATGGATGTCAGTCTCTTCTGAGTGTTGTGTGTGGTCAGGTAAGACGTCTCTGCGACGGGTCGACCACTCATCCAGAGGAGTCCTGCTGAGTGTGGTGTGTCTGAGTGTGATCTCAACACCTGAGCAGTGAGGAGGCCTATGCCAACTAGGGCTGTCAAGCCATGAACAAGAAGAAAAAAAGTATGGCATAACATAATGTTAGATTCAGTTTTATGAAAATGAAAAAAGAATACTCCAGCATATTATACTTAACTGAATTCTTGCTGGTAAACTCTTCGCAGATTATAAATGCATTAGTCATTGAATAAGACTAGAGAGTACATAGGTGCTAAGTAGTCTTATAAATGTATAGTTATTTGAGGTTTGTATATAGACTGAATTGTTTATAAGGTCTAGGCAAATTTTGCAAATAATTTTTTGCAGTGTTTGGTACTGCAAGTAGTTGGCACATAATTAAATCTCGCTACAGTATCATATCATGATAACCAGTCAACAAACATTTTTCCACTAGTGTTATTAAGAAAAAAACTTCAATGTTTTAACTCCTGTTATCCAGTAGGTTTAACATAAATTAGATTTAACATAAATCAGCTTTCGTACCTGACACAAAGCTGCTTTTAGAAAATTGATGACCAAAAGAGTTCATTTTCCAGTGGTTTTGTAGCCTTTTTGTCTGCAGTGACTCTGAATTCCCTTAACCCTCCTATTCATTGAATACCATGGGTTATAATCCCAAGTGTAAAGTGACCAGAGCATAAAACCGACTGCTTACTTTTTCTTATACAGAGGCATGGAATGTGTGTATGGAACTTTTAACTCCATTTCCAACTTAAAGAGACATGATACTTTGTCAAGGGACAGCTACTTTTACTGTCTTATGAAGAAAAGACTGGTACCTGGAGAGCTGTATGGCTTTTTGGTGTGGCCTATTTTACAGGTTGAGTAATTCACTTATATTTTAACAGCCAGCTTTAAAATTTTTTATTTATGTGAAGATAATGTTAACCATATACAGTGTTTTAAACAGCTGAAATTGCCACTACTATGGAAGAAGTATCAGATTAATCAAGCATCTGTGTGTGATAAATTTGTAACAAATTCTGCCAATTGAAGAGCTCCCCGCATAACTGCGACATCCATATTTTGAGACTTCACAAATTAATATTAAAGGTGTGAAAGACAGCTATAAAAAATGACTTCCCTGTATTAAACCATACATGTGAGATAATCTCTGTGCTTCTTGTATCTTGAGCTTCCATGTGGATGTTTAATTGTGATCGTCTTTGATCTTGAGACTTTCATGTGGTGTGGTGGGTCTGTTACATGTGACAGTATTAGTGTTGAAAGTTCATACTCACGACGTTCAGAATTTCGAGCTTCTAGAATTGACTACAGATGTTCATATAAAGTCTTACTGTTTTATATCCATATTTACATGCAACATTCCACCGAATTTAGTTTATTTAGAATTTCAAAACAGTGAAACCCACAAACTAGACTGTAATATACTTTTCCAAAGGTTCTGGTTTGTGAATTCATGTGTCCTTGGCAGACCCAAATATCATCTCTTTCCTTCTTTCTGTCTATCTCCTTTCTTTCTCACTTTCTTTTTTATTTCCGTGTGTCTGTATGTATGTTAAGAACTATCAGACTGAGTGTGATGAGGCCTGCATGGTATTTATTTTTAGCAAATAAATTAGTGTAAACTTAGAGTCCTCTCTGAGACCATTTAGATCAAGCCCCATCTTTGTATTGCTGTCTGTTTTCCTGTTGCCTTATATTGCACAACTCACTTTTATTTTGTACTGAGCTCTAGAATGCATGAAGCTTCTCGTTGCATTTTCTACATGGCTTCACATTTGGTACATATATGTTTCTTTGACAGATGTAAGTCAAATTCAGAAGCATTAAAACTACAATGAATTTATTGAAAATTAGCAGTGTCAAGATGATAGATGACATTTACAACTGAATAGCACTGAGTGACATTTTACACAAGATGGAGAAGTAAGAACCTCATTTAAAAGGAAAGAGCTGGGAAAATATGTGTAAGCAAGAGGCACCTAACTTCATGTTACTTAGTATTAATGTAACACCTTTTTAGTTTAATGTTTAATTAATTCAGAAATTATTTAATGGAAATAAAAATGAGACAAAATAGAGTATGTGCTGGTTTATCCAACACTGGATGATCCAGTTAGTTCTGCTAAACAGAATTTTACAAAGGCCCATTAAATTTCACAATTTCATCTACAAACAGCACTTCCATCAGTTCTGTATGTTCAGAAAGGAAAACGATCAAGGAAGACTATTTAAAGGTAAAATTTATGTAAGCAAACAGTTAAGATAGAAACAGCTTGTTGACATTTAGGTGAGTCAAAATTAAATTAACATCTTTCTGTTTTGTTCTGCTGCTTTATGTGAAGAGAATGATGATTATGATGCATCTTCCCCCATGCCTCCACAACAAACCTAAAAGTAAATTAAGGGGTCAGACTCCTGACTAATGTTCAACAGGTCACAAACCACAGACTAGTTCTTTTGATTAAGTCTCGTTGTTTCCCTGAGTCCTGTAAAAATGATGCAATATAGTACCTCAGATTAGGGCTTAATTTCTTTCATCCCCAGCCTTTCCAGTTATGGACAATCATATTGTTTGACATTCTACATGACAGTGAGCTGCTAATAGCATTGTTAAATCAACCATGCATAAATCAAACAATTTGTAATAATAATCATAATAATAATAATGAGTGTAAGCAGTACTACCAAGATCTTGCAACGAAAGTGAAAAACATATGGAAGCAGAGAGCACTATATATTGTTCCATTTATAGTATTAGCCACAGGAATTATACCCATACCTCTCTCCTCTAGTCTACAAAAGCTTGACCTACATTCACATTTGTATATACAACTATAAAAGTCTGTTTTTCTCAAAGCATGTGCAGTTGTTTGAAGATTCTTAACTACCATTATATAACCGCCATGCAGTATGTTGTCCTAGACCAATACTAGCCTCAGAATGCCATACAGACAGAATGATGTTAAAAAAAAAATAAAAATAAAAATAAAAAAAAAATAATAATAATAATAATGCCTGATAACATTGGTGACAATGGTGATGACATAAATATATTTTCTTATTTGTAGGATTCAAAGATAAGAATGTTATTAAAATGTACCATCCCACTGCACGCCTCTCTGAAAAATGAAGGTAACTTCAGTGTAACTTAAAGTAATTGTATTGGTGGAGACTTTTTTTGGATGAACGATTTTTACTAATGCTTTCTTTACAACAAGAACATCACATTGTCAGTGGCAGAAGTTATCCGTGTTCACCATCATGTGAGGTGGCAGTAATATGGTTAGTTGAGGTTATGAAAAACCCAGGAAAACAATAGATATTACTCATGATAGGTAATGTTCCATCAGGATTTGAATCAGATGCAGTGTATATAAAAGCAGGAACAGGTTGTACTGTACAATGACATCTGGTCATTAATATGGTGAGTAACAAGGCAATAAAATTAGAACTTAATTAAAAATCATGTTCAGAATGTTGTGGCTGCTTGATGGTAATTTTATTGAAACCTGTTACCCTAGATGATGTTAAAATCACCTGTGCATAAAATGTTTGTTTTATCTTAGAGCATATTGTTAAAATTTATTTTGGTTTCCTTGCATTTTGCTTCCAGCAATGCTTTTGTATATGATTCCACATTGATTATATCTGTGTATGATAGTACAACACCTGTGATGCGTACTTACTTCTTAACATTTATTACATCTTTAATTATATCTATATTATGCATTATGATTTTGATAGCTGCCTATTTTGGAAATGCAATACTGGTGTTCACTGTGAAAGCATATGCCATTATATATGATTTAAATAAGTTTAACTTTAGTTTGCCTAAAGATTATCACATAATACTGTGCATTACTGGGAACTTCAGTTTCTTGTTGAGGTAGCCTTACACCTGGTCCATTTTGCTGTATTCAAAGGGACACTGTAGTATAAACTGCATTCAACACACCAGCCAGTAAGCTCCAGCAAATTTCATGCACAGTGGTGGTGTTTATGAACTACTACTGAATGCATTGTTGAGAAATAAACATGATGCTTATTGAACACATTGTTCTTATGTGTGTGTTTAGCATTGCAATGAATATGTCATAAGATCAGGGGAGAACTATATACATATATATATATTATAGGAAAGTTTCAAATAACAGTACACTTGAGAAATACACTGCCAGAATTGAAATATGTTGTGAGGTAGTCAAGAACACATCCTGAAGAAAATACTGGTTCCTTGATGTTGTAATCATGAACTGACACATGAAATCTTAAAGAGTATCTTATATTTCTTCCATCTGTAGGGTTTAGATACTTTTTAACCAGCTTTAAAACATCATTTGTTCGGTGTAGATGTTTGGTACACCAGCATGATTGTATTTTGCATAATTGTGTAATATATTATCATTATTTTAGTGTTGATATGGTGTAATTTTTGTGTTTTACGTATCTTTTTAACATGTTTACATTTTGTACTTTTATATTTTCATGCAAATTAAATCTGTTTGGCCACTCATTTTATATACAAGAAACTCAAATGTTATGTAGAGCATGATCAGAGTGAAGTGGTCAACATTTTTCTGTAATTACTTGTCTTACCTCTACTAGCCCTTAAGTACAGCATATTTCCATAATTTATTTAGATAAGAAAGAAGCCATTTTGGTTAGTACTGCAGTATGAATTATTAATTTTTTCATAGTAATTAATCCTGATGCAGAACTTCTGTGTCATTGTATTATTATATTATGTATAATATCACTAATGCAACAATGGGAAGTGAAAGGCCAAAATCACAGGAATTTACACCGGTGTTTCCGCTCATATGTGGAGGATGTATATCACGTGCTGAAACTTTCTAATGTAAGACAACTTGTCTAATATTACAGTATTTTGAAACCTCAAATGATTTGTGTTATGGTTCAGGATTTTTTTTTGTATGGTAACTCTGCTTTGTTCCTATAAACATTGTTTTTTTCCCATCATTTAATGGCCTTTGTGTATATTATATCATTGTGATGATTTTTTTATTGTGGTTGTATTTATTTATACATATGCCAGTAACAGTTTATATATGTCATTTGTGAATATTATACAAAAAATAGTCTCAAGAGAGAACTATTCTTTTTTTATAGTTCTGATCAATATACTCCATTAATGTACAAATAGTACCTTATTCTCATCTCTTTTTTTAGTCATGGGGAATTCCATATTTGTTGGATAGAACCAGAAAGATAACCTTTGCTTCTGCTACTTGTAGCAATCTCATATATTTGTTCATTGTTCCTTAATGGTTATATGCTTGCCAAATGCCCCCAGGTAACAGGATTGCAGGAATGCAGGAATGTCCCTGAATATATTTTATAAAAAAAATCAGTTTAGCAATGTACCTGCTTAGAACAGACATTATCCTTTCTACCTACCCATAACCTTAGTTGATTTTATTAAGCAAATTTCCTCATTGTACCAGAATTTGTTATAGGTAATTTTTAAACTGAAGATTAAAAGTTTTCTGGAATCTCATTCCATGTCAGTTGGTGAATAGGTATAGCATTAGGAAGAGTCTTGTTGGACTGTGTAACTGTGATGACAGTGGTTCCACCCTCCTCCTTAACACTGGTAACTCTTTAGTAGCGTACATGGCATAACATCCCAGAAAACTTGAATCTTCATCAACACTGCTGTGAGAACCTTCAATCTTGCAACTTTTAAATTGCGTATGATTTTCAGAGAAAGATATTGCATAATTGTAAGTCTTTTAAATTCATTTTAAGTTACTGAGGAAAAAGATCTTTTTAACCTGTGCATTACACCATATGCTTGGTGTTTCTGTTTTCGACAGTGCGAGGGCAGCACCTCCAGGCTCCAACGCAAGACTCGTATTGCCACATTCACAGCTTCAGCAACTCCAAAGATGTTGAAACATGTGAGTTAAATTTGCTGCTGTGTTTTTTGTTACACCAGGCATGTCAATCATTCTTACATGTGTATGTGTATGTTAGTCTCCATATGTTATTATTGTGTAACATTAGATTTTGCTTATTTGGACTAATTGGTCCATTAAATATGTGGCACCTGAGCTAAACCCATATTCCCAAAACACAGATACATACTGTTGAACTTGACATTGAACATAAGTATAACCAGTGGTTCCCAAACTGTACCACTTCTTGAACCCCAACCTTAAAAATCAGAATACATGGATGATGATCTGATACTGTAGCTTGTTCTGAAGTATTTCTCTGTTACATGCTCAATTGCTCTATCCACCTCATCTGAAGAGACTAGTTGCTCATCAAAATAGTGCAATTGAAACATACCATGAAAAGAATTCCTCCACCCCCTCAAAAAAGAAGTTGGAGTATCACATTCATTTTGGATTGGCCTTAAACATAGTTGCACTAAAAAATATCCCAGTACCTGTTGGATGTTCATGAACAGCAGTGCATGAACCACTAATACACTATAATTTACCACAGTATAAGACAGCTGTCCTTCAAAATCTTAAATTCTGAGGACCATACTTATACATAATGTGTTTAACTCCCAATTTCCAGATGATGAGGCGGGGTAAAATTCTTATCTGGTATTCAGGTAGATATGGTATACCAAGTTTTAAAATAGGCTGTATGTGGTAGAGAATCCACTTTTGTCAGTGGGGTAAAAATGCTGGATGTTTATTTTTGGGCAGTGCGTGTGCCAGCCCTTTTAATTTTGTATTGTCTAATGTACATATTTCTATTGGATGTCAGTTTTTACTATGTTAGTGCTGAATATTACCCAGTGAACAGGCAAATAATGGAAATGCAACAAGTCTTGAAACTATTATGCAGCCTCCCAAAAGAAGTACATCTTGTTAGGTATCTTCATGTTATGTTATAGAAGACAATGCATAATTCTTAGTGCAAGGATATATGGCAGGAGCCCACTCATCAGACAACTAGGACCTTTTTTTTTTTTTAAACAGACATGCCATTGTATTTTTGTAACTTAATATGTCAAAGAATAATTCAGTCAACAAGCTAATGTTTTTGGTGTCATGAAAATAATAGAATAAAAATATATGTGTAGGTCAAGATACCAACTTATATTTAAGAAATGCCATACAAATATTAAAGTGACTAAGCTAATATTAATATGATAAAATTGATGAACGGTTTGATTACCTGTCATTTTTAAATCACACAAACTTAGATATTCTTTTTAAAAAAAAGTGGTTTTATAATAACTACATGTGTAAGAGATGTTTACAGTATTTAATTCAAACCATGTTAAATGAACTCTTACATGGCAACAGATTGTAATAACATAACATTTTTATAAGGAAGAGATCCCAATCATGAAAGCAAATGTTGACTTGCCATCCTTTTATATATATTTTGTAATTGGTTGCCTGATGGCAGCCTCTTAGATTGAAACATAATAGTGAATTGTAGAAAGAGAGTTTGTTTTTTTATAATACAAGAATAGCTGTGTTCACTGAATTATTCTGCGATATAATAAGCTAACAACTGTGTGATATGTGTGGGTCTTATGATTTCAAATTTGAAAATTACAGTCTTTTGGAATGGGAAGCCATGTCCCTATCTGTCAATCAAACTACGGAGTGTCTCACCCCAGAAGGCCATAATCTTTAGTCTCTACTAAAATTTATGTACGTTTTCTTCTGTTCAGCAAGACTGATCATCCTTCGAGAATTCAAAGAGCATTAACAGAGAAATACGTACAGAAAAGCAATGAATAAACACTGGAATATTTGAGTGATTAACAATAACTTAGTCCCTGACCTTCCAAGGATTAGATGCTGCAGTATTCAGATTATACACTGCACATGATTGCATCAGTGCACATCTGCATACACTATGATTAATATGTGCACTATTATTAATGCAGGGTTTTGAATATTATTACACACAATCAGCAAGATATGACACAGACATATTGATATTCATATTAAAGAGACTCAAAGATACAAATTTGTGACTTTGGAAAACTTTGCTGCTAATGTGGATGTCAGTGGGACCATAGCGCCTACGTAATATGGGTTAAAACATCATAAACCATGGTTTGATAATAAATTTGAAATATTACTAGATGTGATAGCCCACATCACAGTGGTTGCAGAATTCAAGCCAAATTAACAGAGAAAGTCTGAACCGTGTGCATGAACTAGTGGACATTGTAGGTCAAAGGAAAGGGGAATATTTGAAAGATATACAGGGTGTCCCAGGAGGAATGTGCGAGACTTCGGGAGAGTGTTCCTTATGTTAAACTATACCGATATAACCCAAAACACCTATATCCAAAGTT
>JGI20166J26741_11461141_pt1 | contig 13322 bp, 10 predicted proteins | sample TergutCu122P5_FD_26741 | JGI IMG/M metagenome (IMG submission 26741)
GAAAGGATCTTCTAAAAGAAAAACCTCCTACTGGAATCATATTTAAATGTATTAAAAAGAATGGATGATAGGTGAATTCAAGTTTGAATGGCCATTAGAAGTTGGGGCCAGAAGACAGGGGAAACTCTAAAGGAAAAATGAATGCCCATTTCAGATGCATGCAAAGGTCAGTTTACCTGGGAAAGTGAGAACTCTTATAAACTTGTGATCTAAACAGATAAGTAGTGATCTTACCAGGAGACATGACTTCTCAGTTGCTGTTTCTTGATGATGTTTCCAGGCCATTTAGAGATAAACTACATCACTTGTAGGGGGAATGGGTGATGTTTTGGAACTGCCCACCAAGGAACATAAGCCCCTGCTTGGGCATTGGCTTAAGTACAGCTGTTACGAAATTTCATACGAATTGTATTGTAATGAGGTTTAGAAAGTGCTGTATATAAAATGATATGAATGGGACAGAAGTGATTTCCTGTGAGAGGAAGGTCACAACGAAACTGTTCTAGTGATGACAGTTCTGGCAGTGACTACTTAACTCAGAGTGATCTGTTTATAATATTTTGCTGCGAAGGTTTATTGATAAGTAAGGTCTCCTACTGAGTGGTGTCGCTAATAGTGGGAGGAAAGAAACATTTGTGCATGCGTTCAGTAACCGATATAGTTTAGTATATTCGTGCTTAGTTTCAGTTCAATGTTTGAAGCCCTTAAGCAGAAGTGTTCGTTAGTAATGAGTGCCTCAACCGATTTTCGTATAAAGCAGCGATCGGTGATAGAGTTTTGGACACTAGAATGATGAGCTTCAATCAAAATTCATAGGCATATGAAAGCAGTTTATGGCAATGGTTGTATGGATGTGAAAAATGTCCGCAAGTGGGTCCGGCATGCCGAAAGCTGTTGTGCAGGTGAGATGGGTGTCTTGGATGAACACAGACAAGGATGACCCATTTCTGTGAATCGTGATGAGAACCAATGCAGAGTGGATGCCATGATCCAGGAAAACTGCCAAATTAAGCAGAGAGACATTGCTCTAAAGCTCGGTATTAGTCAAGAAAGAGTGTACCATATCACTGAAACATTAAACTACAAAAAAGTTTGTGCCAGGTGGGTCCCGAGACAATTGACTGCCACATTGCAGTGCACAAACTCAGGACACCATGACAAGCCTGAAATTCACAGTGGCTCCACACCCTCCTTACAGCCCAGACTTGGCACCGTCAGACTTCTGGTTGTTCCCAAAATTGAAGGAGACATTAAAAGGTCAACATTTTTCATCGGATGCCAAAGTTGAGGCAGCTGTGCGCAAATGGATCAGCAGCCAACCAGAAACTTTCTTCATGGACGGAATGAACAAATGGAAAGAACAACTGAAAAAATGTGTAGCCATAAATGGTGACTATGTTGAAAAATAAGTGTACAATGTGTAAGAGAAATAAATTTCATTCATTCTGGTATCACTGTTATTATTTTACATTGTCAGAAACTTATTTTATACAGTTGGAGACCTCACTTATCAATCACCCCTCGTAAAGTAATCCTTAAATATTTTAAATCTGAAGATTATTTAATTCCAGGATATTAAGCATGCAAACACTTGTGACATAAAAACCTGCCTTAAAGATAGTAGGGGACGGAGTGTTACATGCCGGATCGTCTTACACACAGGCAAATATGGTATCTGTCCCAGCTACCAATGTAAATAATGCAATATAAACATAAGCATCAGTAGGTACAAACAAATATGAGAACTACATTACCTTAATACTGAACAGCTTTGACTAGCATTTATTATACACTGTACAATGAATAATATGCTGCTGACATCTTTACAGTTTACCGTATTTTTTTTTTTAATGCTGCTCAATATGAGATTCTCTTACATCCCCCAAGTTCTAATTCTCTGAAGGTTGTGTCATGATACATTTTGTCAGATAGTAGTCTTCTAGGTTTTCATAGTGTGCAAGTTTGTTGTTTGACAGTTACGTTTCAGAGGAATGTAATGCCTCTGTCATCAGGCATACCAGAATTAGGTCCAGGGAGAGACAGCTGCATACATGTCAAAAACCAGAGCAGAATCAAAGCAGCAGTACCTGCCATGAAAGCCTCAATAGTTGTAACAAACAATGTACTATAGAACCTCTATCCACTGATCCTCTACATATAATTTTGCCACAGACTGTGGTCTCCACAAATAAGATAAGTTTAAAACTTTCCAGCCAAAAGACATAGTTGGAAAACTTTTTTTGATTGATAAGCCCATTCCTGAGGCGTAAAAGTCAAATTTTTGGCGGCTGAATACTATTTATGTGTTCTGGGAAAAGAAGCTATTAAGGTATTAAAATGGTTGCTGTATATTTTTCAATGACTAACAGTATTCTGATAGCACAAGTGCAGACACTACATTGTTTAAATATCTTGAATTGTATTTTCTCAGAAAACCAGCTGCTCTTGGCTATAAGACTTTAGGTTACAACAGCTGTGTTTCTGAAGACTCAAGTATTCTTGAAATGCTTGATGCTGAATATGAAGGCACTATGATCCTTTAAAAGCTTAGAAACTTCTCATCTAATTACGTAGCAGTACATCACAGGACAACTGAATCTTACTCTTATAGATGCCATTTCAAAAAGCATCCAGTATTACACATTCAACTAGATACTTATTTTACAGCACTGCATTTACCTGTAATGCAAACTGCTCTAAATGAGGCAGACAAGAACGAACAAACTGCAGATGTATTCTGGCTTGCTGGGGTTTAGACAAAAGTGACTGAAGTAGTGATGGGTCACTCATACACAACCACAGGCCAGCTGTAAGAAACATAAATACACTGAAGAAAATGTCCTGAGAACATCAGAGCTGGAAGGTGTGCTCTTTTTTGGGATACAAATATTTTTCAAATGTGCTCTCAATTATTTCACATGTGTTGCTGGCCTTTGTGTTCAGTTAACACAGTCACAAATCACTGCTGCCAAGTTAATAACACTACAAATAGCTCAATGTGCAGAGTTAGAATTTATTGTCCTTTGCATGTATGTTTTGTTGAATAATAAGAAATTTCTCAAATTCAAATTACATACCTAAAAAAAAGCTCTACACAGTTCTACATCTCATTACACCAGGTAACCACTTTTGGAATGATGAGCCACTTTTAGGAAAAAAGTTTTATTTTAGCATCAAGAAGAGTGCAGTTTATATTGAACTCCCCCCCCCCAAAAAAAACTTGGAACTGGCCACACGGTTTTTAGCGTAGCCCAGCATTAAAGTTCATCAAAATGTGTTGAGTAATGAGTAGTTCCAGATATAGCATGTACAGAGATAAGCACAAACCTTCCTAGAATGTGTCAATTTCATACACTTATACAAATAGCATAAAAATACTCGCATTATGTTATGCGTAACTGATGACAAGTGAAGTGTATAAAGTCATCAGTAAACAGATATTTATAAACCCTGAAAACTGCTACATGTAATATTTCAACTTATATAACTTACAGTCCAAGGCAGGCAAATGATTGGCGGTTGCTGTACTGTTTGCCTTCATAAGGCCTTCACCAAGGGATTTAACAATTTTTGTAAGAATGTCTAGAACTTCAGGATGAAGTCCACGGACGCTTGCCAGGAAATGGAGAACTTCCCACAAGCCTGTTTGTCCAGCCACATTAACAGCCAACACCTCATCATAGTATAAGTTTTCACGCAAAAATTTCCTGCAAGTGAATACACAACAAATTGACAGGTGATTTGAGGTGGCAGACCAGAAATAGGGCAAAAATTAAGAAAATCTTATTATTTTAAAAATGAAACAAATGTTATCCATCTGGTAAGCAACACATTGAATGTATGATATGTTATTTAATGGTGTACCAACCACATCAGAATCACTGTTATTGGTGACAGATGAACAACACACTATATGAGACAACAGAAAATAAAAAAGGCAAGTCTTCATAAAGAGTTTATCAAAAACAGATAAGAAAGAACAAACACACACTTGATTTCTACCCAAACATATTTATAGACAATGTATCTATAAATTTGTTTTAGGCTCACTGGCTTTAATAGTGAAAGGTTTCTATTAGCTTCATCATGTCTGTCCATCTGCATGTATCAGCACAAGTACCACTGCACGGATTTTCACGCGATGTAATATTGAGGACTTTTACAAAAATGTGTCAGTCACTCCATATTTGGTTAAAATTGAACAATACTGGTCAATTTACATGAAGACCTAAGTAGGTTTATGTTGTTGACAGCAGTAGGAAATATTTTGTACCTTGACAACCGTGCAAATGGAACATATTCTTGTGTTTCATGGTAACACTTAACGGTTTTACACTGGTGACAGCTACAAGTAGGTCAACAATACAAAATGGATGCACTGTTGGGTTTCCATGGCAACAATGGTTATGTGAACACACCACAACGTTACATTCTTAGTACAATGACTGTCTTGTTTAAAAACCATAAACATTTGTACTGCCTTCTATGCTTTCCTTGTCTTCTTACGAGTTATAAAATATACAAAGATTTTGAACAGCATTTTCCAGGGAAAAGAAAAGCATTTTCTACTCCACAACATGTGTTCATATAACTTACAAAAAGTGCTTTATCAGCTTGACTCTTCCTGTAGTTGCTCTCAGCACTTGTTCAGTGTGACTCATAACAGCCAGATTTGACAAATGAATTCTCTCTGATGTTGTAAGATCAATGCCAGCAGTTGAAAACAACAATGTAATATAGCTTAGCAATTCCACCGCATGTCCAGCAGCAGCAAATTTCAACACGCTCTTCAGGTGGCGACACTGTAATTAAGCAGTAATGGTGAAAATACCATATTTACCTGAAAGCAACACAACACTAATCTAAGATGACCTCCCAAATAAAACATGTCTGCCAAGGGAAAATGTATTTATCCATATCTAAGACAACCCCCAAAAGTAAAATGTCTGCTAAGAAGAAATATTTAACTATTTCATACACTTAAAACACAAAGCATATCAGATTCCATCAACCCTTACCAATCAGTGCCACTGTCTCCGTATTCACAGTCAGCGCCTTCATCTTCTTAACACTCACTCCTAACTTCCCCATTCTCTTCAATGTCATTCCACAACATATCATCCCGTCCCATCAACTGCACTGAATATACAGCACTTCTTAAAATCCTACACAATCGATTCTGACGAGATGCACCGCCATGCCATTAAGACCCACACTAAATACTACATTATATTTCTTGGTTTATGAAGTTACTTAATCTCATAAAGATAAACCATTTTCTCCACAGATGGTGTTGGTGGTGTTAAGAATTAAAACACATGCGTTCTGGATTGTTGTGTCATGTCTGTGGTCTGATCAGTCTGAGTTCATGGCTCTTTTTATGGTTTTTAATTTATGGATTGGTTTATGTTGTATTTTTGAGCCTTGTAGTTATTTTTTAAATTTTTCAATAGCCATTTTCCTGTTGCTACCCTTGGACTACATCTGTTATCAGGTATATATCTTTAAAAGTTACAGTTTCTATGGTGCCCATTGATTGACAACAACTTAATCTAGGGGGTCAACCAGGTTACATGCATTTTTATCTGACTAAACATAAACACAACTGGCTTCCAAACTGATGTGCTTATTTAAAAAATTAGATGATGGATAAAGTCCCAAAAAAGAAGACCATGTCAGTTAATTTGTGTTTTTTTTTTCAAGTAAGACATCCCTGTTGTGTTATATTTTTATATTATATTTTTTAGCTTGTGTCAGTTAACTTCAGTGGTGCACTGTTCTCCCTTTTGGATTTCTTGACCCTTGAAGATGGGACCGATGGGTTGTCCAGAAATATTGGTGAGGTATTACCACTCCATGCCACGTAGTATCTCAGAAGAGCGCAGATCTCATATGATGATTTGGCGATGCGGGCCTTGGTTTGGCTCTACATGATCTGGTTCAGTATGGTCCAGTTCCATGCTTCATACGCAAGTTTAAGACAACCTCACACATTTAAGCACCAAATTTAAGGAAAATGCCTCATCTTGCACTTGAGTAAATACGGTAACACACAAAACTGGATGCACAGCTGCAAGCTATAGTGTAACTGACTTGTACCTCAGAGGTACTCCTTTGGATCTTCATCATGACACCTGCTATTCTGAAGTTTATTTGGTTTTACTCCAACGAATTATCACATCACAGTATCATGAAATAAGTACTTTCACCCAGTCCTTCTCAGTATACATTTTATGCTCAATAATTTATGTAGGTAATACTCCATCATTAACAAAATTCCTGCACATCGAGTAAGAAATCTGAATGTCCCCTGCTGCAATTTAACAGACTAAAATCTAGTGTATGGAAATGTAAATTATTTTGTCCAACAACACTATGTTATGGTAAATATAAATGATATGGCAAAGGTTAACTGGCTATGAACCTGAGTAACATAAATATACTGCCTTAAAAAACTCCCATGTATACACTTGAATACTGTTATTAGTCTGTATTAAAATGCAGTCCTAACAAGAATTGACTGGAGGAAATGTCGTATCAGAGGATACTGACACCTTCCACCATCTTTCCACAATCGTCAAGTTTGCTGTACAGAAGCCACTTTATGGTATAATTTACAATGTTAGGAAATTTGTAACTACTCTGTACGCTGCATTTGTTACTACCCACACAAGACTCATTTTGATATGCATTCACTGCAGTTCATGTGAACACCTCCTTAACTTACACAGTATGCAAAACATAGTGAGTGCTTTTAACACCTATGTACAATCTGTCACTTCACAAAACACTTGGTCCATTTACACTTTCCACACCAACAGATTATTTATGAGCCAATAACAGTAATGTTAAATCAAACTAAATATACAATTCACCCCCAGCTTAAAATAGCCTATGGACTTTACATACCTTGGAAACCTTGTACAGAGCAATGGCTTGAGGGAACTCTTTTGCACTCAGTTTAAGATCACCAGCAACCTCGAGAAGTTGCTGCAGATTTAATCCAAACACTAATGCAAGTTTTTCAGCCTTCTCAATTGCCTGATATGTCAGAACAAGATCCATGAACACCTCTGCTGGAGAGAGCCTTAAAAAAAAAGTATGCATTAACTATATGAGCCAAATCATAGGAAGACTTCCTTGAGCAGTATCTGGTTAACGAAGTGGTCAAAGATATTCACTCCTTGCTTTTAAGAAACCAATACGTTCAAAACCACATTTGCCAAAGCAAGTTCAAGATCTTTACATCACATTACTGTCAAATGCACATAATTAGCATCCCCCCCCCCTTTAATGTCAACTCTCCCTCTCTTCTCACAGCAGTACTCCAAATAAGATGTTATATGCACTTCATGTTTATCCTTTGCATTGTGCATGTATTGCTAATCTAAAATTTCTTGACTTTGCACCTCAATATTAACTAAACACAAAATGTTATTCTACAAAAACACTGCAGGTGCTAACATATACAGGCAAACACACACACACACACACACACACATCATGGCTGCCTGCTAATTTTTAGGGGAGGTCCCATGCCTCAAGTTCTTATATGTACTTCTTGTTTCCCTTATGGCATATTTCCTAGGGGTAAAGCAGTGGAGGCATGGCATTGACCAACCACCCCTGCCTAGCACTCAGGTTGAGTATGGATACTGCTACGCCTCTACATCCCTCAGTGCTTGCCTGGCATGTTACCGGACACCCTCACCCTGTTTCCTACCTAAGAGGGAGCCAAGACAGTGTAGTCAGTATGGTGACTATGCTATGGTCTGGGCAAGTGAGGAATCATGGTTTAATTCCTGGCAGTGGCAAGAGACTTTTCTCTTCTCCTTAGTGTCCACACCACCTCTGGGGCCCATCCACCTGCCTACTTAATGGACTCCACAGAATCTTTCCCCAGGAGTAAAGCAGCTGGGTTCTGAAGCTGATCACTCACTTCCATCAAGTGCTGAAGTCATGAATGAGTACAGTTGTAAATGCACTCCTACACATGCCCTCATGGCAAACACAGGGACAAATTTACTTTATCAAGCAAAATACAACAGTTGCTAACACAGATATTGCAGCTATCTGTGTTAACATTATTCATGCTGTAGTTCCTACCCAACGAACACCACAACATCACATGCTTGCCTTGCCTTAAAAACATGCATGGCTTTCTTCTACTGTTGGCAGCAAGCAAATATGTAACATAAACCCATCAAAAAGAAAGCTCCTGAAAATTCAAGAAAATTAATGTAAAAAAATAAGAATAACATTTAATTTTAATTCAGACCACAAATTTTTGTTTTGTATGTTTATAATAGTTTTAACCAAAGACATTTTCAAAAAAGTAACAACTTCCGCATCTCTGCTGCATCAAAGTACCAGTAAATTTCTTCCTGTCAAAGAAATCTCTGTAAATGAGGAAACTGGACTGAATGTTCCTATGATTTATTGATGATAAAACTGGAAAAGTAAGGTACAGGTAAAGTTGTCCAAGTGCATACTATGAAAGGCACATGGGGGAGTGCAGGTATAGCTCAACTCATTCTTCACCTTGGAACTAGATGCAGTGAGTGGTCACTTTCATAACCTAGCTGCTTTACCATTGGAGAAAGAGTTCCCCATACCCATTTAACAGGATGGTGGGTTGGCTACAGAGCCAGTCTGGATGTTCTGGCGATGAAACAAAATCTCTTTCCCATGCTGGAAATTGAACCAGAATTCTTTGGTTGTCCAGTCCAAAGACTAGACGCTATGACAACTATCCCAGATCCCTTGGTGAAGCACAAACTGGAAATCTTACCTGAGATTAACTTCATAAACACCTCTTGTGGTTACAATAACACAGCCATCAATGGAAGGCATATCCAATTTCAACTCCTTTACATCGTTTGGCAAGCAGAAAGGTGCCTGTGATGATGACTTTTTTTCCTTCTCCCTGCAGCTACCTTGACTCTTCTTATCACACAACACTTGTGGATTAAAATCTTTATTTCCAGTCACTAATGATGGTTTGCTGGAAACTCCTGCTGATGTTTTCCTATGATGATTATGGGAGCAGCTTCGTTTGTAGACAGAAAGAATTCTTTCATTTGAATCCTTCATTTCAAATCTTTCAATAACAGACTCTGGGTTGTAGTCCTTGGGAAGATAATAGATTAATTTGTAATTCCCTTTACAATATTAAGATCACACACATCACTAAATGACCATTCTTACATTTTTTTGTACTGAATACATAACCTGTTGACTTTGTACAAAGACTTAAATGCCAATTTCTTCCATGCATCTGTTAACCCATTTAATGCAGGCTTTCACAAAACATTAAATACAATGCCATAAAAAAAGACACATATTCCTTTACGTAACAATTTCATTTATTTGTGTGATGTTATATTTAAGAGAGTAGAATTTAATACTCTTTTCAGACGAATGTGTTTTGGTGACCTAAAAAATCATTTCAACAAAAATTTAAACTACAAAATGCATTGGTAAATGGTGCATACAAATTTTTTGTTCTGTAGCATGCTGTGTGTTTTAACATTAACAATTATTAAATGCAGACTAGATTTCATATAATATGATTAGCAGATACGTGATAGCTACATACAACAAAAGAAGACTCTCTTAGCAGCAGTGGCTCACATCATCAAAACATGCGTTACAACAGAAAAACGTAAGTAGCTCAATGGTGTAGGGTCCTGCATTTTGTAGAACCTGAAGTTTTTGTTACTGTCCTCACATAAAGCCCATCACTTGTCCCTACCCTGGTTCAGATGAAACCAGTCCATGCTCCTCCATCCTATTTCTTTAAGATCCACTTTAACATTAACCTCCCATACATGCCTAAGTCAGCAGTCATCTTCTTGCTTTAAATTTCCCAACCAAACCCTTATACACATTTCTCTTTACCCAAATACGTGCCATCTGCCCCACACAGCTCATCTTCCTTGAGTTCAACACTCCAGTTACAGTTCAGTAGAAATACAAATCACGAAAACTCAAGACAAAGTATTCTGGACTGAATGGCTGCGCACATTACCCAGATTTAATCTGCTCATAATTTCTTCATATATGCAATTTTGACATAAAAACATACTACAGCCTGAAAAAGTGTGAAACAGTGACCAGATCTGATAATGATTACATACAACTCATGCACACAGTGCACAACACAGCATAATATACTGGCAGCTCATGGTACAAACTTTAATAATTATTGCTCTATGCCACTTTCAATAATGGTTTTTTCTATATGAAAGCACTGTGCTGGATTTCTTCTGATGCTTTTATGTTAGACAGATACATGTGAAGGAATGAAACAGATTGTTTTAATAACACCAACATGCAATGAAGTCTTCATGGTCAATCATTTTACAGTCAAATACATATGGTAAATATTATCTCAGCCAACCATACACATATACAAGTACTGTCTTTAAATTAATATAAAATTGCTGTTTAACCTCTTAATTGTTTCTATTTGTACAGAATTACTTTCTCCCACTGCTCTAACACTGTCAGCTCTGTAAATTCACTATAACAAAAAAAATCACAGCCTGCTAGATACAAATGAAGACATTTCAACTACTATCAGCTCAAAGCACTCAGAAACTGTTCCAACAGTTCCAATTCTTCTGCGTGAATGCAGCAGTTAACAACAGAGATTCCTATTTAAGAAATACTAAAGCAAAAACAGCCAAAAGTTTAGGTAGAACATTAGAACAATATTTTACATCAAAAACAGTGTGGCATCCTCCAGGTCTTGTGTAGTTTTATGCTAAAACAAGTTAATGGGTTAGTAAATTTTCACTACTACACAACCTTAAAGAAAATAATACCTCTCTTAATATGCATTAATGCAGGTTTAACCAAGAAAACACAGAATGAAATTACTTACAGAGTCACCAACAATCCGACTCTCTGACAGCTGGCATGACACAACTGACAAGTTCTTTCCATCTATGTCAGTCACATACAAAAATTTGTCTGTAACCAGAATATCTCTGCACTGTTGCCCCAACTTGTAGACAAACAGGGGCACTACGTCCAAACTCATGCCATGGATCTTTGAAACATGAAAAGATACCGAATTCTAAGTTAGTTTAAAGCGTAAAGATTGCCTATGATTCATTAAACCTATTTCACAGTGGATTAGGAGCATAAAGATGATGATAAAGTGAATATGAAACACATTTGCTTTGCCACATAAGTAATTTCTAACATTCATAAAGTGTACTGTGTATCAATGACAAAAACTCAGTGCAGTGTGTATTAATTCTAACATTATTTACCACTATAAAAAAGTACAAGAACATCACTATACAACATGCCTTGCAATTTCAAACCAAACAACATAGCCTTGCTTCACTATATCAGATCTACAAGAAATGATCACACTATCATCAACAAATTACTTTTATCAAGATTATTAATTTGTCAATACAGTTTTCATCAAAGGACTCCACTTTGCCCACTGGGAAAGAAACCATGGTGCACACTGGATGGGAAGCTAGGAGGGCTCATAAGATTGTCTGAATTTGTAGGGAGGAGAAAAATCTCCACCCCTGCAGGGAATCAAACACTGATTCTCCAGTGATCAAATCACTATACTGACTCAGCTTCCCAGATCTTTTACTCTGCTACTTAAAGATACTCTTAATTTCTAAGACTATATGGAACTGGCAGTAGAAGAAGTAATAAGTACATAAATTGGTGGAATAATACTGACAGGTAAAAACCAAAATATTCAGAGAAAAACCTCTCCCTGTGCCTGGGATGGAACCTCGGTCTCTGCAGCAAGAGGCTCGCCAATAACCACCTCACCCATAGCATGGCCTCTCAGATCTTAGTTAAAGGCTTGTACCCCACAAAAACTGGTGGTTATGTAGGAAAAGATATTGGTACATGTACTCCAACATCCATTGAACTCAAACCCTTATCACAAGCTTACGATCAAATGCAAGTACAAAATGTCATGCAAAATATTTATGTTTATTACAACACCAATTGTTACACAGTAATACTTACAGAAACAATACTGGTAGGAGCATAATACCCAGAAAGAAGATGCCGTCCTCTTGCAAACTGCGGGCAAATAAAAGTGTCACCAACTTCTGAACTTAACTTCTCAGGCTGTGGTCCGGTGGTAACATGATGCACGGCAGGCAAATCAGAGCTTTCTGCAGCAGCAGGTTTAATAGCCATAGATGAAGAACACATGGTATCATCACTACTGCTTCCATTGCTCTCTAGTGGCCACAAGAACCAAAACACTGTTGATGTTAATTTTGCAATCTCAAACACTTGCTAAAACATTTGAAAAAGTACATAAACTAATACTGTTTTTATATCCAAGCTTAAAAAAATGCCTTCATAAACTCATGTAACATTACATACAGCCAATTAATTCATACTGTTAAATAATTATCATCTTTCTTTTTTCATGGCACAACAATCCCAAGCAGGTCAGGACCACCTCATTATTGAGGGTTCAAGACCACACTCAGACACACTACACTCAGTAGACTCCTCTTGACGAGTAACCGGCCAACACAGAGACATCTACATGACAACACACAACACTCACACGCGAGAAACACCCATTTCCCCAGCATGATTCAAACCCACAATCCCAGCGACCAAATGGCTGTAGTCCCATGCCTTTGACTGTGCAGCCAATGGGAATGGCTAATTAACCTTAAGAGTCTCATTAATCAAGTCTTTATGTTACTTGGTACTTCTTGTTTAATATTCTGGAATTAAGTAACCATCAGAGTTTAAATATTTAAGGATTATTATAGCAAAATATTATAAACGGATCACTGAGTTAAGTAGTCACTGCCAGAACTGTCATCACTGGAACAGTTTCTTTGTGACCTTCCTCTCACAGGAAATCACTTCTGTCCCATTCATGTAATTTGATAAAGAACCCTTTCTAAACTTCCTGATGACATGATTCATATGAAATTTCATAACAGCTGTACTTAATCCAATGCCAAAGCAGGGGGCTTATGTTTCTTGGTGGGCAGTTCCAAAACATCACCCATTCCCCATACAAGTGATGCAGTTTATCTCTGAATGGCCTGGAAACATCATCAAGAAATAGGAACTGAGACGTCATGTCTCCTGATAAGATCACTACTTATCTGTTTAGATCACAAGTTTATAGAGTTCTCACATTCTCAGGTACAATGACCTTTGCACTGAAATGGGCATTCACTTTTCCTTTAGAGTTTCACCTGTCTTCTGGCCCCAAATTCTAATGGCCATTCAAACTTGAATTCACCTATCATCCATTCTTTTTAATACATTTAAATATGATTCCAGTAGGA
>JGI20166J26741_11461252_pt1 | contig 13320 bp, 9 predicted proteins | sample TergutCu122P5_FD_26741 | JGI IMG/M metagenome (IMG submission 26741)
TTCGGGTCGGGCTGAGAAACCAGAACTTTCTTTATATTTGAGTCCATAAACTATCCCTTTACATTAAAAAATAAATAAACGAATCCTTTGTATAAAAGAAACAATGGTATGATTTCTTGGGTGCAAAGGTACAAAATAAAATAAAGCAAACTACTTTTTTTGTTAAAAAATAATACAAATTGTCTATATAGTACAATAATCTGAACAAAAATGTAATAAATCAGGATAACATAAACGACAAATATATATGCTTCTTCCACGTAAAACAAAATCAGAGCCGGTATAAATAAAACGATTCCACTCAGGCAAATAGCCGATGAAACTGTGTTAATCCAACGTTGGCTCGCCTCTTTATCAAAAAAAACGTATCCGGTAAAATAATAGGTTATATATTTATAGATGATAAAAAAACTCAACAAGAGAACAGCGAATCCTAAAAAAATAAACATTCCGGAAGGCGATTCCTTTTTAAAAACACCGGCATCCAAAGCGATACAATAAACAATAATTGCAGTCAACAAAATAGTTTGAACGGAAAACAGGATTATATTCGGAAATTGCCGGTTAAATAGCTCGTCGGGAGTTGTCTGACTTTTGTTTCCGAACAATTTCCCTGTCATTGCTATCAGCAACTTGGCATTTTTACCGACTTGATAAATCAGAATAAAAAAACAAACCAAAAAGAGAATGAACCCCATGTTTTGAGTTTGAGTTCTTCCCGCAATAGGTTCTTCCGTTAGAAACAGTAAAATGAAATGCATGTGTTTTAAGTTACTTATATTATGTCGTCATTGCTTCGTGCTACTCCCTCGCAATGACGTGGAGAGATTTTACTTATACTCATCCCAACTCTTTATCGAAATATCATTCATAGCTATATTACAGAAAGCGTAGATAAATGCAGAAGCGAGCCGGGCGTTTGTCAGTAACGGAACATTGTGATCAATGGCCGAACGGCGAATCTTATAGCCATTAGTCAACTCTCTTTTCGTATAGTCTTTCGGAATATTGATTACTAAATCCACTTCGTGGTTGGAGATAAGTTTGAGGATATCTTTGTGTTTCGTTTCGTCGGGCCAACTGACGGGGGTTGCCTCTACTCCGTTGTTGGCGAGGAATTTTTGCGTTCCTTCCGTTGCGTATAGTTTATAACCTTGCTCATCAAGGATTTTACAAGCGTCCAATAAATCTACTTTCCCTTTGGCGTCGCCCGATGAAACTAAGACACCTTTTTCCGGCACAGGATAACCAACGGAAAGCATTGCATTTAACAAGGCTTCGTCGAAGTCGGCGCCAAGACATCCTACTTCGCCTGTCGAAGACATATCGACACCCAGAATCGGATCGGCTTTGTGTAGGCGGGCAAAAGAGAATTGAGAGGCTTTCACTCCTACGTAATCAAGATCGAATGTCGATGAATCGGGTTTTTCTACCGGGATATCCAACATAATCTTAACAGCAGTTTCTATGAAGTTTCTTTTTAATACTTTTGAAACGAACGGGAAACTTCGAGAGGCACGCAAATTACATTCGATTACTTTTATTTCGTTGTTTTTAGCCAGGAATTGAATATTGAAAGGGCCGCTGATATTGAGTTCTTTGGCAATTTTTTTACTAATTTTTTTGATTCTTCTTGCCGTTTCCATATAAATCTTTTGCGCAGGGAAAACCAATGTAGCATCTCCCGAATGTACTCCGGCAAACTCTACATGTTCGGAAATGGCGTATTCGATTATTTCTCCGTTTTTTGCCACCGCATCAAACTCTATCTCCTTTGCATTTTCCAAAAATTTGGAAACGACTACGGGGTATTCTCTCGACACTTTAGCGGCTAAATTTAAGAAATTAGCCATGTGTTCTTTATCGTAACACACATTCATCGCTGCGCCGGATAATACGTATGACGGTCTGATCAGCACAGGGAAGCCGACTTCTTCTACAAATTTGTCGATTTCACCGTAATTCGCAAGTTCTTTCCAACGCGGTTGGTCGATGCCGAGCAAATCGAGCATAGCAGAGAATTTGTGGCGATTTTCCGCACGGTCTATCGAAACAGGAGAAGTGCCCAAAACAGGAACATTTTGACGATAAAGCTTCATCGCTAAATTGTTTGGAATTTGTCCCCCTACAGAGACAATCACTCCTTTCGGCTTTTCGATATCTATTACGTCTAAAACTCTTTCAAAACTCAGTTCGTCAAAATAGAGGCGGTCGCACATATCATAATCCGTCGAAACGGTTTCAGGGTTGTAATTAATCATAATGGATTTGTAACCCAATTTGCGAGCGGTCAGCACCGCATTGACCGAACACCAGTCGAATTCGACCGATGAACCGATGCGATAGGCGCCGGAGCCGAGGACGACGACAGATTTACTTATTTGATCGTCATTGCGAACGGAGTGAAGCAATCTCTTTTCCGAATTGCTTCGGGCTTCGCCCTCGCAATGACGTGCAGCTATATCATTCGCCGTAGAGTTGTAAGTCATATAGAGGTAATTCGTCAATTCGGGATGTTCGGAAGCAATCGTATTGATACGGCGCACAACCGGTAAAATCCCTGATTTCTTGCGCAGTTCGCGAACCCTGAGCGACTCATTTTCCAAGTTCCCTTCCGGATTTTCCACATATCGCGCGATTTGAAAATCGGAGAATCCCAATTGTTTTGCTTTTTTCAGCGCATCAGCAGGGAGATCTTCTATTTTTTTGTATTGAGACAGCGCTTTTGTATAGTCAACAATGTTTTTCAACTTTCCCAAAAACCATTTGTCTATTTTGGTCAAATCATAAATGCGGTCGATGCTGTAACCTTGTTCCAGCGCTTTTGCGATAGCAAAAATGCGAAGGTCGGTCGGATTGGCAAGCTCTTCGTCGAGGTTGTCAAATTCTATTTCTTTGTTACCTACAAAACCGTGCATCCCTTGCCCGATCATACGCAATCCTTTCTGGATGATTTCTTCAAATGATTTTCCGATGGACATGATTTCGCCCACCGATTTCATAGATGAGCCTATTTGGCGGCTTACGCCTACAAACTTGGTCAAGTCCCAACGGGGGATTTTCACAATCATATAATCAACGGAAGGAGCTACATAAGCAGAATTGGGCGTTCCCATTTCGCCGATTTGATCGAGAGAATAACCCAACGCTAATTTAGCTGCCACAAAAGCCAGCGGATAACCCGACGCTTTGGAAGCTAACGCCGATGAACGGCTCAAACGGGCGTTGATTTCAATAATACGGTAGTCGTTGGTTTCGGCATTAAAAGCGTATTGAATATTACATTCGCCCACAATTCCGATATGGCGTACTACTTTTTTGGTAACTTCCTGCAACAGGTCTATTTGTTCCCGGGACAGTGAAATGATAGGAGCTACCACGATGCTTTCTCCGGTATGAATGCCGAGCGGATCGATATTTTCCATCGGGACAACCGTAAAACAATGGTCGTTTTTGTCGCGAATTACTTCAAATTCGATTTCTTTCCAGCCTTTTAACGATTCTTCCACCAAGATTTGCTTGGAGTAGGCCAAAGAGCTTTCGCAAAGCGCTGCAAACTGTTCTTCGTTTTCGCTGATACCCGAACCAAGGCCGCCGAGCGCATAAGCCGAACGTACCATCACCGGAAATCCGATTCGTTTCGCTACTTTCAAAGCGTCTTCATAATTTTCAACCGCTTGAGAAACAGGGGTCTTTGCGTCTATTTCCTTCAGTTTTTTTACAAATAAATCACGGTCTTCCGTAATCATAATTGCTTCTACCGTAGTGCCCAATACTTTTACGCCATATTTTTCCAGCGTTCCTGACAGATACAATTCCGTACCGCAATTTAGGGCGGTTTGTCCGCCGAAAGCCAAAAGGATACCATCCGGACGTTCTTTCTTGATTACTTCTTCCACAAAGAACGGAGTAATAGGAAGGAAATAAACTTTATCTGCAATTCCCTCTGAAGTTTGGATGGTAGCGATGTTCGGATTGATTAGTACTGTACTTATTCCCTCTTCTTTTAAGGCTTTTAGCGCTTGTGAGCCTGAGTAGTCAAATTCTCCCGCTTGTCCGATTTTTAGAGCGCCGGAACCGAGTAAAACAACCTTTTTGTTCATAAAATTTTTGCGCAAAGGTACGAAAAAATATTGTAAATATTGGCGAAATCCATTCACTTTTTTGTGAATAATAAAAAAAAGAATTACCTTTGCTACGTCAAAATGAACGGCATGGATGTTACTTTTGAAAAGGATTATTTACAAGAAATGTGGAAAACCGGTCTAACAACAGATAAAAAACACCGGTTCCAAACTGCCATTATTCGCAAATATATCCGTGTAATTGACTTGATGATAGACCAACCTGATACTGAGGCTCTAAAAAAATACAACTCGTTGTATTACGAGAAATTGAAAGGCGACAAAGCCGGTTTGTCATCAGTAAGGGTGAATGACCGGTATCGGATTGAGTTTGAAGAAAAAACGGTTGATAATCAAACCGTTGCTACAATATGTAATATTACTGAATTATCAAATCATTATAAATAAATTAGTTATGGTTACTATTCCGGGCGTTGCCCCTCATATGATTGCAAATAACATCGAACCGTACTACCCCACGCATCCGGGTGTGGTTCTAAAAGATGAGATTGAGTATCGTGGCATATCTCAAAAGAAACTTGCCACTGCAATGGATGTGCCATATACATTGTTGAATGAAGTACTGAACGGAAAACGTCCTGTAAATACAGAACTGGCATTACTTATAGAAGCCATATTGGATTTGCCTGCCGAACCGTTGCTTAAAATGCAGGCACGGTATAATATGATTATTACAAAACGTGACGGCAAATTTATTGAGAAACTTAAAAAAGTTCGTAACGTAGCTGCTGTGTTTTAATCGGAAATTTATTGTTCATCGTTATAGCGTCTCAATTTTTTTCACTATTATTTACACCTTAACACCAAGCCCATTTGTTAATTTTGCCTGCATTACTTTGTTAAATCTAAAAAAAAGTTATTAATAGTATTGTAATCTAAAATAAAGTTATTATTTTTGCAAACGAATCAAAATAACTTTAATAAATCTTTATTTTTGTTCTACGGAGTGGAATCATATAAATGACACAATAAATTATGTTAAACTCAAAAGTTAGTTTTATGAAAAAAGTAGTCTTATTGTTATCATGCTTTTTGTTAAGCATGGGTATTTCAATGGCACAAGACAAAACAGTTTCGGGAACCGTATTGGATGATACCGGAAGTCCGGTTGTCGGAGCGTCGGTTGTTGTGAAAGGTAATACCGCCATAGGTGCGGTAACGAATTTGGATGGTAAATTCACTTTAAGTGTTCCAAGTTCGGCAACGACTTTAGTCGTAAAATATTTAGGGATGAAGGAGCAGGAAGTAGCGGTAGCTCCGGAAGTTACGGTTGCGTTGCAACCCTCGTCCCAGATGTTGGATGAAGTTGTGGTTGTAGCGTATGGCACCGTGAAACGGGAAGGACGCACAGGCTCGATAGGAACTGTGTCCGGAGATAAAATTTCGGAAGCTCCCGTGATGTCGGTAGATAAAGCGCTGGGCGGAAAAGTTGCCGGCGTATCCATCACCTCCAATTCGGGACAACCGGGCGCTTATTCGGATATCCGTATCCGCGGTACATCATCTATCAATGCACTTAATGGTCCTTTGTGGGTAGTGGATGGAATTCCTGTGATGACCGGTAATTATAATGACTTTCTTAACACCGGAAACTCGCTTATTTCTGTGAATCCGAATGATATTGAAAGCATGACGGTATTAAAAGACGCCGCCGCCGCTTCTATCTATGGAAGCCGTGCAGCCAACGGCGTTATTTTAGTTACTACCAAAAGCGGTAAGGAAGGCAAGACCAGTTTTTCCGTCCGCGCCAAATATGGTACTTCGTGGTTGGCTAACGATAATGGATTTGGTATTATGACTGCAGAGCAACTTCTTAGCTATCAAAGAGACGCCGCTATCAATGCTGGTCATAATCCGGACAATCCAACAGATACTTACTATCGTCCAAAAGAATTGCTGAGCCGACCGCTTACCAACTGGATGAAACAACTCACCCGCATGGGAAATATACAGGAATATGAGGTCAATGCTTCAGGAAGTAATGCAAGAGGAAAATACTACTCCTCCATTAATTATAATAAAACCGACGGAATATTTTATGGCAACTATATGAATAAAATTGGCGGACGTATTAATGCCGACTACAAACTTACCAATACTTTGGAAACCGGAACCAGGGTGAATTTGGCATATACCGATGGAGCGGATGTACCTATGCAGAGTCTTTACTATTCAAACCCTGTGTTTGCAGGTATGATGATTTTGCCTTGGACGCCGGCGTACAATGCTGAAGGAAAGCATAACGTAAACATCGCTGAAAACAGCAATACCAACCCGCGAGCTACAGCAGAATACGATGATCAATGGGGAAAAAACTATCAGTTGCAGGGAAATATATATTTGCAATGGAAACCGGTAAAGCAACTTACATTGAAGACAACCAACGCTATAGAAACCATCAATGCAGAAGGCCGACGGTATTGGTCTCCGGAAACAAGCAATGGATCTGCAACTTTGCAAGTAACATACGGAAAATATATACAACTCACCACCTCCAATACTGCCGCATACGAGAACACTTTTGCCGAAAATCATAACGTTCGTTTGGTTGCCGGACAGGAAGCCATGAAAAATTCAGGACAATATCTGTATGTTTATGCTCCAGATGTTAATCCGGATATTCCATACGTACAGACCGCCCCACAAACCGGTGTAGAAGGAGAACAAGGATATGGCGCCTTAACATTGCTGTCGTACTTTGGAATTTTGGATTACAATTTTGCTGAAAAATACTACTTGCAAGCTGCGTTGCGTACAGACGGGAGTTCGTTATTCGGCAGTGATAACCGGTGGGGAACATTCTATTCGGTGGGCGCTTCGTGGAATATTCACAAAGAAAAATTCATGAATTCCCTCTCCTTTATAAATCTGCTCAAACTACGCGCAAGTTACGGTGTGAACGGTAATAATAATATTTCTCCATACCGAGCTTACGGTGTATATGCAAGCACGAATTATAACGGCGCTTCCGGAATACTTCCATCCCGCCCGGCAAACCCCAATCTATCGTGGGAAAGGAATGCAACATGGAACGCAGGTCTTGATTTTACATTATTTGAAAAATTAAATGGAAGCGTTGATGTGTACAGTCGTTTAACAACCGATATGCTGTTGTCTAAAAATGTTCCTCAAACCACAGGATTTTCTACCAACTTCCTCAACATTGGTTCACTCCAAAACAAAGGGGTAGAAGTTCAGTTGAACTACGATATTCTGAATGCCAATGGTTGGAAATGGAGCGTAGGCGGAAATATCGCCTTTAATAAATCAAAGATTTTGAATCTTGGAGATAATAAGGAAATTGCCTATGTAATTCCCAGGGACCAACCCAACGCAGATAGCGCTGAAGGTCGCTTAAGGCATATAGTGGGAAAATCGTTTCTTACCTTCAAGTTATTTGATTACTACGGAGTAGATCCCACCAACGGAAACGCATTGTGGATTGACAAATGGGGAAATCTTACGACTGACTACAACCAAGCGCGATATAATATGGACTATTCACCCGAACCGAAATATATCGGCGGTTTCAACACCAATTTCTCTTGGAAAGGTTTGCAATTGGGAGCGTTCTTTGAGTTTAAAGGCGGAAATTATGTGCTGCTCATCGAAAAACGCTACTTGGAATCCGATGGAAATCAAATGACCCAAAATCAGATTAATACGGCTTTGAATTACTGGAAGAAACCGGGGGATACGGGCGTGAATCCAAAACCCATAGCAGGAAACGGCACCAATAGCTACAGTTTTGCTTCTACCCGTTTCTTACAAAAAGGCGATTATGTGCGTATAAAAGACGTCACCTTGTCTTATACCTTTCCTAAAAAGTGGATGGAAAAGGTTAAAATCGGTAATCTTAAACTGTACACAAGCGCGCAGAATATATTTACATTCCACGATGTGGACTGGTGGGACCCCGAACGCGGCACTGACGGCATCGGATATGGTATTTATCCGATGAGTAAATCGGTAGTAGGCGGAATTGAATTGTCATTTTAATGTATGATTACTTTATAATCTGAAAAAAAGAAAGATATGAAAAAAATATTTATAATAGGTTTTGTAGCAGCGATATTGTCGCTCCCATCCTGTAAAGATTTTATTGTAGAAGACCCTGTGATGTCGCAAAGCACTGAACTTTCAATGGCTACTTTTGCGGGATTAGACAAATCTACTTTAGGCGCTTACGCTCCATTAGTTTCTGCAAACTATTACGGCGCAGCGTTTGTACTCGATGCCGAAATGCGATGCGGCAACGGATACCGCGATGTGAACAAAAATTCCGGACGTTATACCGTTCCTTATGATTTGAACTATAGCGCTACCGCTTCGCCTGCATTGTGGTCATACGCCTACTACATCATTTCGGCTGTAAACAATGTAATGGACAATTTGGAAGGTAAAGCAGGGAAAGACGGCGTTACCCAGCAGCAAGTAGACAATCTGCAAGCCGAATGTCTGTTCCTGAGAGCTTTTGCTCATTTCGATCTGGTGCGCACTTACGGCATACAATATACGAAAGATAAAACGGGGCTCGGAGTGCCTTACGTATTCCATACCGACCCTGCGGGAAAACCTGCTCGCGACAAAGTGGAAACCGTATATAACAATATCGTCGCCGATCTTACGACCGCAGAAGGACTTATCGCCGCCAATTATACCCGTGCAGGCGTAGCCGATCAAAAATCGGTTGTAAGCAAGCTCGCTATCGAGGCTCTTCTCTCCAGAGTATATCTCTATATGGGGCAATGGCAAAAAGCCGCCGATTATGCTACTACGGTAATAAACAGCGGAAAATACACCATGTGGACTAAGGAAAAATATGCAGCTGCATTCAAGGAAGACGCGCCTGTAGGCGGAGAAGTGATTTTTGAAGTATATGGGTTAAAATCAAACTCTTATGATGGATATTGGGATGCCATTACCTGGGAAACCAGCGCCGCTACGGACGGTTATTCCGACTGCGCAGCCAGCAACGATCTGATTTCGCTGTATGGAGACGGCGACGTGAGAGGAACCATGTTTATCAACAATCCCGATAAAGCGCCAACGACTTATTGGACAGTCAAATATGCAGGAAAAGACAAAGGAAGACCCGATGTGAGCAATACCATTGTACTTCGCCTGAGCGAAATGTATCTCAACCGGGCTGAAGCCATCACTCGCGGCGCTTCCATTTCAGGAGTTACCGCAGTGAGCGACCTCAACACCATTCGCTCAAACAGAGGCGCAACCCCTGTTGCAAGCGCAGGCGTAAACGATGTTTTGTTTGAACGGAGATTGGAATTAGCTTGGGAAGGTCATTACTGGTACGATCTTGCCCGCACGGGAGGTAGCATTACCCGCACCCATTTCAGCGGATCTCCTGTAAACCAAAATGTGCCCGCCGACAGTAAGTACTGGGCGTTGCCTATTGCTCAACGCGAGTTGGACGTAAATGAAAATTTGGTTCAAAATCCGGGATACTGATTGAAAATGTATATAAATATTATTAGTAAAAAGAATTTTTATGAAAAAAATAGTATCATATTTAAGTTTAATGGCAATCGTAGCATTCCTTGCTTCTTGCGACTTGAATCAAACTCCGGTATTTAACGATTCCGACCGTTTTGTGGCTTTTGACGCTGCAAGTTATTCGGCGCTGGAAACTGCAGGCGCTTTGAAAATACCGGTACGCCTCACTTCATTGGGATCGAGCGCTACGGCAGTTTCTTTTGCATTATTTGACGGAACAGCTGTTTCAGGCAGAGATTATCAATTAAGCGGGGGAGCTTCCGTGTTGAATTTTGACGGTTCTGATCCGGTACAGTATATCAACGTCAATATATTAGGACATGTGGGCGTATTTACAGGCGACCGTAAATTTGGCATCAGTATCAGCAGCGCCACCAACGGCGTAAATATCGGCGGTATGGATACCACTTATGTGACCATTCTCGACACCGACCATCCGTTGGCGGCTCTTCTGGGTAATTATACTGTTTTTGGTCCGAATTATTTTTCGGGAAGGCCTGATACATGGACTGTAACGTTAGAAAAGGACCCGGGAGGAGATGTGACCAAGGTATGGATTTCCAATTTTGTGGTGTCCGGTACCAATCAGAAAATATATGGGGTAGTCAATGCCGATAAGAATAAAATAGATATTCCGGTTGGACAAACTATTGCAACCTCAACGTCATACAACTCTATCGTTCTCGAAGGATTTGACGACCCGAATGTTGATAATGCGGATTTATTGCCGGCGGGATCTAAACTTACAATGAACTTGGTTCAGAGTTCGCCTGTGAAATTTGTTATCAGTTTGCCTTTCGGATCGCATATTGTGGATGTCGACAGTTGGTATAGCATCGTTAAAGCCGGAGCTACCTTTACTAAACAATAAATTATTATAATTCTAAAGAATATGAAAAAGTTATTATTATATTTTGCAGTTTTAGTGACCATAGCAGTTACAGGCTGTACCGATTTTGGACAGGAAAATCAGCTGACTTTGCCGGCCCCCCCTGCAATAGATATTACAAACATCGTTACAGTAGCCGGAGGACAGGGTATTACATTTACTGTTGCTCCAGCCGGACAAGCCGGTTTTTATTCCTGGGCATTGGTTAAATCGGATGCGGTTGATCCGAATATTAAGCCAGATCAGGTGCTTAAATTACAAGCGATAACCGGTAGAGTGGCAAACGGTTTAGTAGATTATACCGCCTCTACCAGCAAAACGGTTACGGTTAGCGGACTTACTCCTTATACGGTGTATCAGATTTACGCCGTTGCATCAAGTCCCGACGGCGTTGTTGGAACAGTGAAGAATGCAAATATCCGTACGGCAGATAACGGAGCAAAACCCGGTCCGTCAACTATTGCGCTATCCGGCGAAAATGCTACGCTTACTTTCAACGAACCTATACAAAAGGGAGCCGGCAAAGTGTTTGTTTCGTATTTTGCAATCAACACGCTTGCCCCCGGAGCTAACAACGCATTAACGATAAAACCGGGGTTTGAAAGTTTCAATCCCCAGAACGTCGAAGTACCTGCAGGGAACTTGACGATAAGCGGTAGCGCAATGGTTGTCAAGCTACCGAATCCTCCCGCCGGCGCATACGCCAGTATAACTTACGAAGCAGATGCCGTAAAAGACCTCGAAGGGAACGCTTGTAATGCTTACTCTACAAAAGCTAATACGGTAAATGCAACCACCGGAGTTCCTTCAGGAGGCATTACCGTTCACGTTGCCAATAAGACATGGGGATTACAGAGCGGATTTGAACCGGATGAAGTACAAACCTTTGCCGTATGGGACAAGCTGACAATTTCCGCTTACCCTGATAAAGGAATTACAGTAGCTAAAAAAATTGCTACCGTAATACCCAATGTAACATACGTCGAGCCTGGTAAAAAAACCACGATTGACGTTGTAACTTGGGGCCTAATCTCAGGTATTCCCGCATTTCTGTTGCCGGAAGAACCGGCTCGCGGAGCTGTTGTAAACCTTGCTATTCCGGATGGAGCCTACCAAGACGTGTACGGCAATACCAGCAAAGCGTTGAATATAGATGGAAATCTTCTTTACAGCTACGGATATACCATGGCTGATATTGTCGGAACTTACGACATTGCAATGACCAGCTATTGGAACGGAGCTCTGACTGAAAGCGGAATCGTAATAGAACAAGCGACGGGTTCAAAAGATGGCGTGTTGATAAAGAACTTGTTAGATGCAGGTACTGTAATAAAAGGAACTTTTGACCCCGTAGCGGGAACGCTGTCGGTAGACGACGGGCAAGTTCTTATAAAAGATGCTGATTTCGGCGCAGACGGAATATATGACATTCTATTTGTAAATGCCGATGCAGCAGGCGTTCCTGTCGTGTTTAATATTCCTACCCCCGGAAAAATGATTTCACCTGCGCAGTGGTGGGGATATTATTTGATTAATGATGCAGATGAGGGCTGGTATGATGCATTTACGGAATCAACATGGTCGCGCGCTTCGGCAAACGCCGCCGCTCCGGCTTTGAAAGCTTCGGTGAAAAAAGCGCCGGCGTTTAATTTTGTGAAACATCAGGGAGGACGCAAGCTCCATAAGTAATTTAGAGAATTTAAAAATGAGGCTGTATTGAAAGGTTTTTTGCACGTCATTGCGAGGGCGAAGCCCGAAGCAATCTACCCCCCGTCCCCCTGAAGGGGGAGTTCCCCCTCCCTCTTTAGGGGAGGGGCGGGGGTGGGGTTCTGGATTGCTTCGCCTAATGGCTCGCAATGACGACTGCGACTTTCGAGACAGCTTCATTATTTTAATTAATGTAATACACTTTTAAAAAACAGATATTATGATATGTAAGAATTTTCTTCTAAGTATTTTCGTTTTGTTCTGTTTTACAACAGCAACATTAGCGCAAGACGTTACGACCAATTGGCCTTATAAATATTCCGATTTTCGCAGCGGCACAATCTATTTCAAAGACAGGGAAGCCATGCAGGGAAAATTTAACATACACCTGCAAAAGAGTACCTTGCACTATCTCGAAGGGGATAAAATAAAGGAAGCCTTTCCCGAAGACATTGCATACGTGGTGATTGACAATATTATACAAGGGGTTGCGATTCATGATAAATATTATATGTACAACGATCAGTTGATTCGCTTGGTCAGTGGAGACAGTACGGCTTTTGTCGCCGATATTATTTTAGCAGATTACAGCGCCTTAAAGGAAACAGGAGGAGCATACGGTTCGTCGTCGAACGTACAGTCCACTCGAAAACTGTCGTCACTTGCAGGTGATATCGGTTATATTGAACTGAAAAAGACTAAAGAAGAAGGCTCATTACTTCCCGTTACTCAAAAATATTTTATCGTATTCGAGGGTAAAGTTTATCCCGCTAACAGCAAAGCTATCGAATCCAAATTGACAGCCGACAAAGCGGAAGCATTCAAACAGTTTATTAAGAAAAATAAAATCAACTGGAAAAACCCGGAATCGCTGATGGCGGTGCTGGGGTTTTTGAAGAGTTGAGGGGTTTCGACTACGCCATACATACCTCTAAAATTTGAAAAAAGGAATCTATTTCGTATTCTTGCAAAATAATAGAGAATAATACTTTAAAAATAATGATCTCAAAAAAAATCTATTTACTACCTTTCTTCCTTTTGTTTGCAGCCTGTACAAACAGTGAT
>JGI20166J26741_11461585_pt1 | contig 13313 bp, 12 predicted proteins | sample TergutCu122P5_FD_26741 | JGI IMG/M metagenome (IMG submission 26741)
ACTGGAATGCCTAAAGTAACCACTGTATTAATTTACTAGGTATGACCAGTTAGTTTTCAGATTGCCTGCAATATGACACTACTGCACTTAAAATTCCTTTGCTTAGCAGTGGTGGAGACCAGAATCATTTACGTTGTTTAATTTATGATGCAGTCAGTCCCTCAGACTATATAATGTCCAATGGTATAATGACTGGTAAGTGAACTGGAAAGGATTTTGGAACTGTTAATGTCCTACTCAAGAACTACTGCAGAAAAATAATAAACAATCTTTCACAGCTTCACATTCCGAACAAGATTTGAACCAGGCACCTCCAACATGAGTCTGCAGCATTACTGCTGCACCATCCTGCTCCAGTTGTCTCTTGCATCACTCAGAAGTAACCCGTGTATAGTGAAGTTAGGAGTTGTACACTCTGTAATTTGTGTTGGGTGAAAAACAGCATGTTTCAAAGACCACACAATGCATTAAACTGTAACTTAAACTTATGATGGTATTAAACCTAGTGTTGGAAGAGATAATGACCAAGACAAAAACATTTGGTTTTCCAAGTAGAAAAGTGGAGTGACATCAGTTAATGACCGTGTCTGCCAAGGACACCCATCAGCAAGCACATCCGATGAAAGCGGAGCACAAATCAGGAACTTGTTCGTGAAAATGGTGCATCAATACCCACAACTTGCCTAACAAAATAGGAATCTCATCCAGATCAAGTCTCTGTTGCTGACCAATGACCAAAAATAGTTATATGAGTCTTTGTAAGGACCTTCATGAAATGCTAAGCATAGACCCATAATTCCTTTCAGTCATCACAACTAACAGAACCCAAGCTGTCACTGGCAGGGAAGAGATATGACATGTTTCAAGAACAATCACAGGCAACATTTGCAGAGTACAAAGCAAAGATTTATACATATGCTTCTAAAATGGTTCAATTATTGTATCTTTCACCACTGTGTTGCGCAGGAAGTAGTCTGCAAGGGACAGCACGGAATACAGGATATATTCAGTTATCACAGAGAAAAGAATACAGCACAGGAACTGTATGATCAAGCTGCATACAATGCTACTCCATTGGCACAGAGATGCTTATGAAAGCTATGACAATCAGCCAGAATACTTCTAAAGTTCTCCCTTCTTATTTATTTTGATTCATCGCTATCAATATAACAGGTCGGCTGGTGACAGAAATTATTTGGCCCATCTTTCCTACTGATCTGAAACAGTTTCCATTCTAACCTGGGTGACTAATGTTGGGAACAAGAACATCAGTGCAAAAAATTCAAAACTCAAATGAACCTTTAACCCCCACCTATACTACATATAATGCAAGTACCACTACTGCCCTAAGACCTATTCAACATACCTACTTAGTGAATTTTTGCCACATGCTGCATAATGTCCATTTTCTCCACATAAATGGAGTGTATATCATAATACTGTCTTTTTGGGGTCATAAAATATTCACATTTTAAATAACAGGTGCACTAAAATTTTAATGTCCAACCCAAGGCCAAAAGGGTTATGCAATATGGGGTTATGAATGTCACAGTACAAGGGATAACAGGCTAGTTATTCCCTACTTGATATGAACTATGGTTCTTTACTATAGCATAGAAGACATTAAAACAACACTGCTGAACAGAACCAGATCTATGAACACTCTGCATCCACAAACTCATATAATTACCTTCCAGCACAAACTGCATGTTTCTACCAGCCACTTACAAACACTAAGTCACTCTGCATACAGAATCAAATCCTTGTCTTCTCAGGAGTTTATAATTCTGTGTACTTCTGATAATAGTCTACCACACACACATACCCCCCAAAAAAATATATATGTGTGCAAGTACCGGGTGATCAAAAAGTCTCTGTGCACCTGACGATTGCAGTACAAAAAACACGCAAAAATACAGTATTTTAAACAGTTTCAGTCACCTACCATGATGACGTAGTTAGAATTAGGGATAACAGATGGCGTTAGTGTGAGTCTAGTGTCCCCCTGGCCCTGATGGTCGGCCACCAAGCAGTCAGATTGAGCCACGTAGTGAGGCAAGAGAGATGTGTGTTGTGATAATGGTGTTAAGAGTGTACGTTCCTAGTGGAACATGTATTTTGGTGTGGCGGAGAATATACACAAGATGTTCAACAACAATTCCAGGTACAGTTTCCAGAAACCAAGGTGTCACATCGTAACGCAGTACGGCAGTTGATACAGAAATTCAAGAAAACAGGTTCCGTGTGTGATGCTACCAGATCTGGAAGGCCATCAATACTGATAAAAGAACGTGTTGGATATCTCAGACAGCATGCTCCAAAGTCCGAAGAAGTCCATCAGGAAATTATCCCAGCAGGCTGGTGTCTCATACGGCACGGCCCAAACAGCTTTAAAAAAACGCCTACACCTACACCCTTACAAAATTACAGCTGTGCATGAATTGAAACCTGGCAACAGTGCTAGGCGGGTAGCGTACTCCAAGTGATTTTTAGACTTTCTTGACCTTGAAGGAGAGGGCATTTTGGACATCACATTCTTCACAGACTAGGCATACTTCCATTTGTCAGGGTACATCAACAGTCAAAACTCACCCCCATGCGTTCCACGAGTCACCACTGCATGATGAGAAGATTGGTATTTGGGTTGGAATGTCACGTAGGTGCACAGTCGGACCCATTTTTTTCTCGGAGACTCTCAACTCCCAACGGTACTGTGACAATACTGTGTATCCCTTCACTGCGCAATTGAAAGAAGATGAAATTGACAAGGCCTACTTTCAGCAGGATGGTGCTATGGCTCATATAGCGCATATGTCTATGGTGCTCGTGGATGACGTATTTGCGGACAGAATAATTTCTAAAACCATTTGACCTCTAACATCTCCGGATCTTTCTGTGCCCGATTTTTTTTCTCTGGGGTGCGATGAAAAACTCAGTGTATTTTAACAATCCTCACACAACTGATGAGTTGAAGATGGCCATCACAGAATACATTCAGAATGTGGACCATGCTATACTGAACACAGTCTTCAAGAACACAGTTTGGCATGTCAATAAATGTCTGAAGACTGGCAGGGGACACTTTGAACATTACTTGTAACTTTTTATATTGTAATCAGGTGCACAGAGACTTTTTGATCACCATGTATATGTGTGGGAATGTGGAAGACAGAAAGAAAATGACAATTCAGTCTAACAGGTTTTCTATTCACAAACTTGATACTCCCAAAAAAAGGCACTATTCCAAAGAACCTACCTGTGCTAGTTTAATGGAAAGGCAAGATATCAAGCCATGAACCCTCGTGTAGAATGGTAGCATATAAAAGTAAGTTTGGGGAGATCGAGGACCATGTGCAATACCTCCCCCTCGCCACAGGGGTGAACGAATGCTGCCGTGTCGAGCTCTCCCAGTACCTTTTTGTGGCCAAGGTTTCCTTCCACCTCCACGAACTTCTGCACGTGTTTTCGTGTGGTCATATCGCTGTAATAGAGGAACTTAAGAGAAATAGATCATAAAGTGTATGCATACTATATTAGATGAGGCATGAGAATATACACATCTTAATAAAATTAATTATACTAATACAAATATATGATAAATTTTTTTCCTAATTCACCATCTAGAAAATACAAAGTTGCCTTGTAACTGTACATAAACAATGATAAGTACTGTACAGGTATTTTCCTCAACACTTAAGATTGTGAAGGAAGATTATCTAATATTCAAGCAATTATGGTAATGGTTCAAGCAAAACTGAGGTATATGATTGGTGATTTAATCTAAAATGCTGCAATGGATTAATTTTTCCTACCCTCAAAGTCCACTTGGGTACCTTTATGAAAGAGTCAAAGGCTAGAAGATGTCAAATACCCTACCGAATAGCCTATGCCATATCCAATTACCAAATTTTATATTATCTAAGTAAACTACACAGAAGAGTCCTTCTGTGTAGTTTACTTCCCCATTCACAAAATTTCCTCCCTTTCATGGAACCTACAATTCATTACCACATTCACAAGAGCCTGGACTCTACAACCTTATGCCAAATTTCTGTGAGATTCAGAGTAATAATATTCTCGCATCTGAATTTCACGTGTCCCAAGTGGTCTTTTATCTTCAGGTTTTAGGATTAATATTATGTGCACATTACTGCTATAAATGTTACAGTGCAGGATTACATACCACTTTTCTATATTTTGTCTGCCATTCTATGTTTTCATGGATAATGTCAATTCTAGGTTGTGCACCAAAAATATCAGGATGTAAATCAATGAGTCCAAGTTTCTGTTCTTCTACAGTGTTGACGTTTTCAACCCAAGCTTGTTGTACTCTGTTGTACTTAGGCGGGTACATTAGTGTCCTAGGCAAAACAGATGCAGCGGAAAGACTGCTGCTAGACACTGAAACATTCAACAAATTAATCTACAATAGCGGTTAAAGGTGTTACTGGTTTACGTAACACTGAACACCGACTTCATCTACGCGCTGACGCTAACACGGCGCTTCCAGCTCTAACACATACGTGTTTTGAAGGTTAGGTTAACTGCTAAAATAATGTAAAGTTACTAACCAGCTGTACTTTCATTTTCTGAAGATACAGGGGTGAAATGAAATTTTTTTCGTTCGCAGGCATACTTGCGTAAACCGTTCACCAAGTTCAGCAATGTCCATGGAGAATTATCAATAGCCGAAACTACACTCAACCTACAAACAAACGCCATTTCTATTTTACATGTTGATACAACCATGGATCCGTGGTACCAACCTACACGAACATGATATAGCTTTTGCGTTGCTGTTACTAAACTGCGGGCAGGACAATGAAGTATCTATGTTCACGGATTCTTCAGTCCAAATTTGAAGCGAAAACTACAGTTTTTGATATTACAGAATAAAACAGTTGTAAAAGTACCAGCTTCTACTTCCTTTCCTCAACAAAACATTAGCAGGCTAGAATGTCTGTGCACTTGTGCCCGCTCTTTAAGTCTGAAACAAGTGGCCGATTTCCTAAAAGTTCGTATTAGGGCATTCCATTAGCTGCGTGTGCTTTAGCAGATTCATTTGCCGATACGAATAATAAGAAATCTGTATATAAAGCTGTGACTCTCAACAAACATTTCGTTCGGTATTACACATCACATTGCAAATCGCGGTATATAAACTACCATAAGTAAGAAACATGACAGTTTTAAATAAACTGTTACCTCGGAAGCAATAACTTAATGGATCATTACCACTAGGCGGCTTGTTTTCTGTGAATACAGTTTGTGTGACAAAAACATACTAGTATAGTGACTACCGGGCGACCACCTGGGCTGCAGCCCAGTAAACTGACATCTTTTAAATAGGCGAAAAATATTGTAAACACGATATTAAATGTTTTTGTGGTTTACCCTTCAGCCGAAATAACCACGGAAATTGGCTGATTGGAATAATAAAAATAGAATACAAAACTTAGAAAGTCTTAGCTTAACTTAAAAAAAAAAAAAGATTAAACCTTGTGATTTGCTATTTAACACAGTACACACTACCACTAAGATTCATTTTACATCTGGTGATTCATTTTGTTGTTCCACACTGCTAGAATTATCTATTATATTCCCTGAAGGTGACCCTTTAAGGGTTGACACATGTTGGGTTACATATGGTAATAAAATGGTGACTGAATAATACACGAGTGCATATGGCAGTGTTTGATATAGTAGAAACTAATGCAGGGATATTACCTGTTGTTCGTATATCAATCGCTGCTGTCATCCCTGCATTGAACAAATATGGCAGTCAATTTTGGCGGCTAAGTTTGTTGTGTGGTTGTAGCGACTTTGGAAACTGATTTGATTATATTTTGTAGGAACTCGTGTGAGATTTATTTATGTTAGGAAATGTTTTGTGAAAAGGCTTTTGAATTAATTAAGGAGCTTCATCGTTCACCCGATTTACTGTCATTGTTCAACGTAAGATTTCTTTGTATTCGTAGATATCCATTGCATTGGCTGTAAGTAAATAATGTAACCCGAAACTAAAATCCTAATATAAGTCTAGTGGTTAATTGAATACTCTTGAAAACAAGACACTGGGTGTTTGGAACGCTACTTTACATGGTTCGAATTTTGGCCGGAGTAATTAGAATTCAGGCTTGACTTGTCGGAATCCCTTTCGACGCATGTCAGATCGATTCCTGAAATTTCAGCTAAAAAGGCGTCTTTGATATCTTATTCATACTTTGTACATTCAATTTCTACTCATCGTGTCAGACAGCCTACTTAAGCGTTGCTTGCAGCACTTTTTATTTTCTAGCTACACTGCGGCCCATAAACAAGTATACTTTTTTTTTTTTCAAAGGAGGATTATGTCCGTCAAGTGCTGGAAGAAATGAAGGCGCTATTTGAACAGAATCAAAGAGATGTGTGAGTATTAAATTAAATTAATTAAAATGTCAGTATAACTTCTGTCAGTTATGCTGAGGTCCAAGAAAATATTAATCAAATCCTCGATGGATAATGATCTTAACACCTAAAAGACCATCCACACTGAAGGAGTGGCACATGGTGGCTTTTCTATGCTTGTGAGTAGAGAAAAGCCACCAGACATTTTCATGTGCTGGCTTGCTGACTGCACTGGAGAAAGTGCCTCTCAGTATCATCTGGCACTGTGGAATCTCATTTGGTATTTCAGTACACACTGTGGTACACATTGACTTGTATGAGAACACATACACTGATAGCCACCAGCATGGTAGTGGCACATTGTCACTGGGATTTCTTTGAAGTTACCAACAGCAATTGGGACCTGCAGGCCTAGCTCCTACAATACTGTGCAGCATTTCAGTATTCACTGGCCTGTTTTTTACACTGCCCAGTGGCAATGCCACACAAGATGCCACTAACATGTCACTCGCTCAGTGTGTATGGACCCTAATGATATTAAGTATGATTAGTTCTGCAGTGCATCCATTTAGGGGTATGACTGAGCATGAATCAGGTGGTTTGAACAGTGTGACACCAGAATTTGAACCAGTTTTAAATTGTTTAGCAGTGATTGTTTTCTACCCTTCCTTATGAGCAACAAACTAATTGGTCTTAGGGTAAAATAAAACTAAACCCACAATACTTCCTACATGGTTAAGGTGGTGGTGCTGGATTTACCAGAGTCACAGGGGTCTGTGTATTATATGCATTACATATACCATATGAGGACTATATTGCACTACAGTATTGTTTGACCGTAGCCATTCCAGTGCGTATTGTTGTTGTATAATAGTGATGTGTGATTTTGGGTTCTCATGGCCCATCCTGCTTGAACCACGTGAAGCTGACCAAAGCACTGCTCGTGACATCACTAGTCTCAAGCAGCTCAAACCTCTTGAGTAATATTATGATACCTGTGCTGTTATTGTTGCTTTTTCTTTAGGGATTTGTTCCACAGATGATCATGAAAATTAAAATTTTTCTAAAGGACAATGGACCCTTTAAATGAAGTATATATTATTCTTTCTTTTCTTCATAGCCACTTTTTCACTTCAGCTTATGGTGCTCACATCACTTATATTTCTTATGGGATCCATGGGTATGTGAAAAATACGGAAATAATTATAAGTTGAGGTTTGTGAGATGTTGGTACAGTAATTTGGTGCAACTGAGGCTGGCTGATATGCAAGGTCTGTAATGAAAGTAATGCACATGTTTATAATGTGTGAAAACAAATTTGTGTGCCCGAAAGTAGATACTGTCCTCAGTAACTGGAAGTTCTGTTTATGTTTTGCCACTTTTTCTCAAAAATCCCATTACTGTCCTTGCATTTCTCGTAGTGGTGTATGGACTTTAATGCAGTGCTGTTGTTCAAGCTCAGTTCAGCATTCCAAAAACATGTATGCATGACTTCCTGGATATTCACACCATTCCCACAGTGCCAGCCCCTCATCTAATTTTCCAAGGTCCCAGACAGGCCATAGTCTGGGCAGTGCCAAATCTGGACTGTAGGGAGGGCAAGGGAGAACTCAACATCTGTACTTTACAGTTGTCCCCATCATCAATGATATTGTGTGAGGTTGTGCACTGCCATATTGAAATATTATATGTCTCTGCAACAGGGGCATTTTGTGCAGTTGTGAAGTGCACATCACAGTTTATGGAGAACCTGTATATAGCAAGCAGCATTAATGGTTTTCCGTCCAGGCAGAAAATCAACCAATAGGCATATTGTGGCATCCAAAGAGAAATTTCCTGTAACTTTACAGGCTGAGGGCATTTTGGCCATCCCTTCATTGAAGGTGTGACATAATGCTGTGCCATGCTTTGCCACTATTCTGGTGTCAAAATGGTGGAACCAGCTTTTAACACCAGTCATGTTGTTCAGTAGGAAATTATTGAACTCAGCAGCATGTCTGTCAAGAAACTGTGAGGTCACATCATTACTTCTCTTTTGATATTCATCTGTTAGCAAATGAGGAATCCAATGACAGTAAACTATCTGGTGCCCCAAAGTTTGTCATCTGCAAGGCACTGCATCCAATTGCAAGCTCTAATTGTTGCTTTTTGGTCATATTTGATGTGTGCATCAGCTTCCTGTTTTTTAATGTGTTATTTAATGATGCGGTTAATTGCTAAGATTATATATGATGTCAGTGACAGATAAAATGACTAAATGTAGAGTGTTGTTGGGATGATACTGTTGAGGGAAAACTGAAGTACTCTGAATATAACCTCTCCCAGAAATTCCACATGGGCTGGCCTGGGATTGAACCTGGTCCTCCACGGTGAGGGCTGGAAACCAACTAACCAACTAAGCCATGGCATGGCCCCCTTCTGCTTCTTGCATTCCATGCTGGCGATTCTTGGTTGACCACTGCAAGGCAGATTAGTAGTATTCATGTTGGTGTCTTTGGAAGTTTTTCACATAAGCCTACACACTGCTGGCAACCATGCAGACATCTCCATAAACATGATGAAGCCGACTGATAATGCAGCTTATTGTTCCCCCTATGAGAAATTTAGTCATGGTACTGTGGTGAAATGCAACTCAATTGAATAGAAATTTTGTTGCATTGGCTTCTGGGTACACTTTGGTGCACATTTGCTGGAAGTGTTTCAGCACACAAGAGATAAAGATTTTATATTGTTCATTCCATGTGTTCTCAATAACCATTTCTCAGTACTCCAGCAGTAACATGCCCAATATTATTCCTTAGATACTTAAAAATATTGTAATGCCAGAGTGAATATTCATACACATTTCAATCATCAGAGAACCAAACCAAAGCAATACCACATAAAATCAAATTAGCTACTTTGATTCACAGTTGACATGGTGTAAAAGAGTAAAATGTTTAAAATATATTCAGTACTCAGCAGTGTGTTAACTTTCATTATGAATGTAGACTGCCTTCAAGATACTGTATATCAAGATCCAGCACATTTATACAATTATTCTTCAAAGAACTGTCCACATTTTAACCATTTGACTCTTTTTACACTATGTCAACTTTGTATACAAAGTCACTAATTTGGTTTTTTGTGATACTGCTTTTGCCCTGATGATGATTGCTTGAGCATCAAAACATGTAGGAATATTCAGTGTGATTTTATGATATAAATATCTAAGGAACAATCTTGTTCATATTGTTTGAGTGTTATGAATTGGGAGATAAAGAGTTGACACTACCAGACATGTATGTAATGTCCAGTCTACTGTATGTTGCTGTAATTTATGTAGTATAATGCTGCTCACAATTTTCAACATGGTGCTCAAAAAATGTGGGTTGGATGCTGAAAAAATATGTGAAACATGTGAAAATACACATGTGTTGGGAGTTTGTTACATGTAAGTGGTACTATAAATGTGGAGATACGACAGAATTTTGATTATAAACTCAGAATAGATTTTGAAGGACTGCGTTAGGTTATTGAGGTTTACATTACAGAGGACTCCTCCCACGAAATTAGTTCTTGATGTGTCTGTGTAAGATGATGATGTATTTGTTTCAGGAATGTTCATATAGGTGGAGATGCAGGCTACCTGTCAGGAGTTCACTTACGCCATACAGCTTTGGAAAGGAACAAAAGATGTCTTCTAGCATATTTGTATGAGTCCTGATTGCATTATTGCTCTAAAACATTATGTACCAAATGTAAATACCCCATATCATCCTCATTTCCTCGGTATGTAAGTTAGGGACTACAGAAATATGTATTATCTGTACATCTGTGTACAAACATTCCTACCGTTACATAACTTCAGCAGTTCACATGAAACTTGCAGCGTGTTTATGAAGGATCTAGTCGTCTAAAATAACGTGATACCTGTAAAGGTGGCCTTATTTGTGGATCCACTAACCACTGTTCTGGACCAGTAAACATTTTTAAATGTATTTTATTTTGATGTTAGTCTCTTTCAGGACTGTCTGTATGTTTTTTAGGTACAGTGCTATTTTGTTTATTGTTAGTTTGCTCTGTTTGTAAGTTCTTGGGTGATTGTAGCTTGTGGCTATAGGCACTCCCCATTGTACACAATTTCAAGTTACACATTGTCAGACTTAACACAATTTTAAACAAGTAAGGAAATCAAAATAAGTACATGTTTGAAATGCATGTCAAATTTCTTATTCTTGCGGGAATGACAGCACAGTGAGACGAAGGTGGAGGGAGAGGATTGATGGGCAATAACAGTGGCAGGGCAGTCATGCTGTGGCCAGTCAGGTTCCTGTATGTTGGAGGTGGGATATCAGCTGGACTTCCTTGTATGTACTTGTACAATTGTCAGTATGCTTACTGAATTCTGCCTTGTGCAAAATATGAATCGCACCAGACCTTCCAGAGTGTAACTACTGCATAAGTCGGGGAGTGTGTGTAATACCTATTTCTTTCTTCACATTATATTTCAGTTTGTCATAAGCAGTAATATTTTTCAGTATCATTTAGAACTACTGAAGTTCTGGGAATACCTTCTATGGAATTCGGAAGTTTGTTGTTATGTTCACAAGGGCCCAAAAATGGACCCAATTCTGAGCCAGTCTGGACACAGTCCACATTCCCTCCCCCTCCACCACTAGCTATGAGTGGGTTAGTAATGGAGAACAGTGTTGATTATAAAAATATTTATTTGACATGTACTGCTAGTCTATTGATAAGTGCATTATCGTAAGTAGCTGGAGATTTACATTCTATCTCTGTATCCATGCTGCTACCTGTGCCTTGGTATTGAAGTTTGTTTCTTTTCTACAGGTTCTTCCAAATAAAGGCATGTATGCATTGCTAATCGCATGCATGCTGTATGCTTTTTCCATTTCATGTTTGACAGGCTGAGAATGTTCAGTGAAGAGTACAAATTATGAACCGCTGCTGCAAATACTCTCACAGGAACCATGCTCTGAAACGCTCACTTTTTGTGCATTTCCACACAGAATAAAGTAGAACTATACCATTGTATTAGTATTTAATCTTTACATTTTTAGATAGGAGAAGAAAAGAAAAAAGTCTGAGGTGAATGGTAACAAACCTTTCCCAGCTTTAATATGAATGTAATTTTGATTTTTACTGTTTTCCCCACATATTCTTGAGTTTTGTAGTATATGTTATTAGTTCATTAGTTATTGTTATCTTAATGTCATGACCTTTTGATGATATTTTCATTGAATTTGGTATATACAAGGAACTAGTTACATTAATTAAAATGTGTTAGATTATCCCCACATTAATTTCCATTGTCTGATACTTTATTTTATTTTTCCCAGCATGTGTAAATTATTTCATGACCTTCATCAGGGGACTACGGCGATTATGTAAAATAGTTACATGCAGAGCAAATTGAAAACTATGTTTAAAGCATTGAGTATACATAATAATATTAAAATATGTGAAGAATATTAATAAATAATAGTAGTAAATATGTTATTAAAATGAGCCGTACAGATATAATAATTTTGGTAAGTGACATGCTGCAATGTTTTATGTTTTGTTGACCATGCATCCCTGTATGATCTTGTAAATGAAACCAACTTGGTGCACATTTTATTCTTAGTACATTTATCAATCTCTACATGTTTCGGATGAGCAAGTGCCCATCATCAGGAGAAACAACTGCGTTTATGCGACACTTGGTGCTTGTTATTCTGTGTGGATGACTGTCTGGTATGGAGGATGCACCCTGCATACCAGACAGTCATCCACACAGAATAACAAGTACCAAGTGTCGCATAAACGCAGTTGTTTCTCCTGATTATGGGCACACAGTCACCCGAAACAAGTAGAGATTGATAAATATACTAAGAATAAATTGTGCACCAAGTTGGCTTTATTTACAAGATGTTGTAATGTCTTCCACGCTTTGAAGATACTGTATTTTAAATGATGTTATACACACACAATGACAACAAACATAAAGTAAGTTTTCCAGGCCATGAAACTGACCACTCACTTGTGTCCATCAAGTTTCAAAATGTGTAAAACTGTATCTCCACTCCTGTTTGTCTCTCCATGGCATTGTATTTAATTAAGTACAGGAGGAATGGTTCAGTATTGTAATATAAAATTCATATTAGATGTGGTGTTTATCTTAATATTGGTCTAGTGTGGGCATATCATTAATCAATTATACAATTCATCTGATAGCAGTTACTTGTAACTAATCTTGATGATGAGGATTACTAGGTTGATGAACTGTCTGTTATCTCACGTTTACACAAAGAATACACTTTGAGGAACTAAGTCTCTTCCCTCCATCTGGGACAGCAACAGTCTGTTTCCAAAAGTTATTTCCTTTTTTGGTGCATTTACAGAATTTGTGAAAAACTGCTATTATCTTTATCATGTCTGTCTTCTGTCTGCATGGAGCAACTCGGCTTCCAGTAGATGGAGTTTCATGAAATTTTATATTTGAGGCTTTTTCAAAAATCTGTCATGAAAATTCAAGTTTACAAGGTAATGAACAGTTACTGTCAACACAAGTTTATTACATTTATGAGACAAGGTAAATGGCTGACAGCCATGTAGCTTGATAATGTGGAAATATATGGCAGAGGCAGACAGGCCACAGATGACAATATAATATGGTGCTGCAAAGATGTGATTTGCATGCCAGATGTCTAAGGAAAGGGTGCAGATACACACAGTGTTTAGTACATGTTGCCTTTCCACTGCAACAGCAGTTACTCAAACATGTCCCAGTGTTGTGTTATACAGGATGGCGCACAAAATGTCATACCATTGATTGTGCACGTAACACATTTTTATTATTACAAAAGCATTTGACATCTGGTACAGAATTAATCCTAATAGGCTGGAAAATTGTTCCTAATGAAGAACATGTTCAATGTGAC
>JGI20166J26741_11461696_pt1 | contig 13311 bp, 10 predicted proteins | sample TergutCu122P5_FD_26741 | JGI IMG/M metagenome (IMG submission 26741)
TAATATGTATTTGGTAATCAATAAGTGTGTAACAGCTGTCAAAGTTTCAAACTTCTCTGGCCATTATCTCCTTAACCGTTCAACTTTGGACATAGGTGTTGTGGGTTATATCGGTATACTTTAACATAAGGAACACCATCCCAAAGTCTGGCACATTTCTCCTGGGACATCCTGTATATACAAGGATGTACAGTTGAAACCCCAACTCCAACACTCTGCAACATGACCAGCTGCAGCATGATTGCCTAACTGCCTGTATTAATACCCAGCAGTATTTTTTCACCATCTTTTTCTCATTGCACTTGCACTCCCACAAGTAAAAATTTGGTGTGCATTGTAAAAAAGTTTTTAATAATACTTCATTGTCTTATTATAATCATAATGTATATTGAGGAAACTAACATAGTGTGTGTGTGTGTGTGGTTTTCAGGGTCTGGAGTATCCGTTATAACCATTTTCATGATCAGTTGGTATTGACATCTAGTAGTGATTCTCAAGTGATCTTAACCAGCATTGCTTCAATTTCATCTGAACCAATTTTTCATATGGTGGATGATGAACCACACGTGGGGGACACAGTACCTGATACACACAAAGAGAAGTAATTATATTTAATGTTATATATATTCCTTGTAGATATCTTATACACACTGTTTTATTTCCAACTACTACACAATGTTTAGTCTTTGCACTCCTTGCCTAATTTGTCAGTACAAGGTAACCCATATGTACATTAGTATCATACAACTGTTAATGGATGTTCACTATTATTAAAATTATAGAGATTAAGATATAATTTAAGATATTAGAATGATACTAAGTAGACTAACACATGTAGGAAGGCAGTTCTAAGATACACAATGGAGATGACACTCCTAAAGATTAGAATGATGATTTGAAGCAAGCATTGAAACATTTCTGTTGCGGGCTTAGTGTGGTGACTGTCATTAATATTTCTTAGCCTAAACAGTCATCATGCAAGGACAGGTCTGGTAAGGTAAAATTTAATTCTTTGTTGTTTGTGTGCAAGAAATGTACAGGTAAGTGTGCTACCAGAGGATTGGGTTACTTACTTTTTTGCATCCGTAACTTTAGAGAACTGAAAATTTGTTGTCCATGATAATATATACAACTTCTGTTCTGAAAATTACAGTTTAAGTTCAAGTAGGATATTTTGACATTTTTACCATTTTGGTCCCTGCACATAAATGGTTAGTAAAGTAGTAATGCTCTTTTTGAAATTACTGTTCAGTTTGTTGTCAAAATGGATAGCACTGCTAAATGTTTATTATATATATTTATTTATTTACTTATTTATTTTTGGCTTTAGGTTGGAGGATGGTGTGTTGGCAACATACAATGAACATGAAGATTCTGTTTACAGTGTTGAGTGGTCATCAGCTGACCCATGGACATTTGCGTCTCTTAGCTATGATGGCCGGTTAGTGATCAGCAAAGTACCACGTGCTGAAAAATATATGATCCTTTTGTGATACTGTATTTTTCTATAATAAGGATAGGTCAGGGACGAATATTTATCCAAGTAATAATCTGTAGAAACATGTTTGGTAAGAAGCTGAATACAGTGTATGCTTTGCTGAAGGGAAATGAAAGTATGAGAACAGACAGAATGTAATTGTAATTCCATATTCATGTATATATTGATGATAATCTGCATGTTATTCCTACATATTGATTGTAAACTTAAAGTGTGTGGAATTTATGTATGTGTATGTTCTTGCTACATTAATGTGTTTGTGAATATATTTTGAACGTAGTGTAATCTTAATTGCTTTTTTTAACGACATATATTTCAACATCCACCACCACCAACCACCCTGTCTGGTTCACAGTCAAATTTCAGGAAAATATCTGTCCAGAACATTTAAAACAAAATTGTCATCTAATATTTGGGCAGATACACAATTACTTAGCATATAGGGTGGGGAGTGGGATTCCGATGCATGCCCATGAACGATATATTTTTTTGTTAGGTGCTACTGGTGGAGGTATGAAAATATAAGAATGCGGTTTACAATTCCATAACATCCTATACGAACACTCCTTTTTTTAACCTTCGCAGTAATTTTTTTTTTGTAACGTCTGTGAGTGGTCTGCAATTATTTCCGCAGAGAATAATCACTGGGCAAAGAGTACCAACACGGCAGGGAAAATAGCCAGTATCCAGGGATAACTTTGCGCAATGTATCTTGTAACCGTGGAATTAGGTTAACCATCTTTGTACAATCTGTGAATTTGGGAACGGTTATCTAGGTTTGGGTTGTGCCTGCGATAGTTTCTTGTCTGTTCTTTCCATGAAACTGTAAGATTGCAGTGTACAATTTTTACGGTCCTACGTGTAAGAAGTAGAACTTGGTAAGAGACGGTAAGTGTGTTGGTATGTTTAGTTACCTACGCAAATATTAATATGTGTGTGTTGCATACTTTTATAGGTGCAAAATGTGTACGTGACTAGATAAGTGTTACAATAATTATCGTAATAGATACTGCTAATGACATTTGGGAGATGCATATTAATATATTACTGCATATCCGGGAAGGATATCAACCAAGTTCAGTTCCAGTTGACCGATCTGAACAAAGGCCAATTCTCGGTTGATTTGGCTGAATGCCAAAGTAGTGTTACATAGCACATTAAAGATAGACATGGTTTAAACGTACTAGACCTGATTACATAGCTTTGCAATTTTGTGTAGAAAACTAAACATTATATTATGTGTGAAAGTTTTTAGCCATCCTAATATGCAAAGTTGTAAGTGGTTAAGTTATTTTTTTTATAGAGGATATCCCATAGTGCTTAATAACTAAATATACTGCTGTTGTGTTTGATGGCAACTATAAACTGTTTCTTTACTTTGTAAGTTAAGTTGTTAGATGAACTGTTCATAATAAAAGGGTTTTCAATAATGCATTCTAGATGGCTGAAAAATCTGTGCAAAAGATACCCAAGCCCCAGTTGAGAGGGTTACTAGCATCTAGTGTGAAGTTTCATCTTCCTGTTGCACTTTCCCTTAGTGCCGTTGCTACAATTTTATTCAAGATGTTTTTTGTGGATGCCCGGAAAGTTAAATATGCAGAATTCTACAAGTAAGTAAAATATTAGGCCTGTTCGTATTTTACAGAACAGCAATTTTTCCAACCAAATAATGTACTAGGAATATAAAATAGACATGTTGCCTTTTACACAGGGATTTTAACATTGGTTTGTGGTAAGCAAAGTAGAAGTGTGTAGAGTGTGTTGTATTTGAATAAAATATGTTGTATTTTCATTTTTCAGGAATTATGATGCAGAGAAAGATTTTGAAAGGATGAGAAAAGCTGGTGTTTTCAAGAGTTGTTAATATAATGAATCACAATCAGTTGTGAATAGATTGTTTTGTAGGTATGTTGTAGTGTACTGGAAAAATGAACTGAAAAGTGTATGAAGTGTTTAGAATGCAGAAAAGAACATTGTCATTTTGTGTAATTATGATTTGTCATGTTTTCTTAAAGATGTATTAAATTTTTTGAGACTCGTACAAGCATGTTGCCTGGTGTTTTAATGGGCTGTATTTTTCTTTTACAGATGGGTGAGTTAATTCATAATTGCAAATTTGTAGACAAAGTTCTAAACTGGATAAAAACCAATGGCCAGTTTCTGTTATTGGTGTCATATGTATATATTTATCAATAAAAAACATCTTGACTCTATAGTGGTGAATATCACTGTGTAATTGTAACGTATGGAGCATATGTGAATGCATTCCAACCCCCATTTTGTGTTGCTGTGTGTAAAAGCCCTGGCAAGGGTTAAATGACGTCATCACGGCCGCAACGTTCATTTTGCCTGTACAGTTGGAAGGCCAATATGTCTCGATGAAATATCGTAAGTGTGTGGGTTGTTTTGGATTATTAAAGTTTTCACGTAGTCCTGACCAGATGATCTGTGGTCCTGACCCATATAATGTAATAAGTTTAAAACACGCTGATTGTGCGTACCATGTATCAAAGTCGGGGCGTATACAATTGCGTGCAGTAATAGGAACAAAACAGCACAGTTGCAGACACTAGCAAAAAGGATGTACTAATTTTTGGTTCCTTCCGATTTACTGTGATCCTACTAATACAATCCTGTGGGTAATAGTTTCCTAGGTTTCTTTTTCGTATCTGTGTAATCCAATGGAGCAATGGCAGACGTGACTCCTACCAATAGAACGTTTCCATTTTCTTATTTCAACCTGTCGTGTGGCGGGAAGGATACCCATAATTCCACTGATTGATTTGCGCATGTCAGTTCGGAGCATTGCAAATGGCGGCTCTTGTTATTGTTCCATGGCGTTTATGACTTCGTCCAAATTATGCCCGCTTTTTCTTCGTTTGTAGGTAAGATGTGATAAGTTGTGAAAGAATTCAATGCAATGGACGTATTTTACTTTTATTGTGACTGACGCAAGGTAGGTATCGTGTTTTTTAACGCCGTATATGGTAGTCTAAAATTGGGGTAAGGAAAGATTTTCCATCTTCATGGGATCGGTTTTCGAATCAAGGATGAATAAATTAGACATGAATTTAGGTTTTTCCGATACTTGAAATGGTTTTTAAGGTGTCTGGGTTGTTGGGTGTTAATTTTATGTGTGTTTAGTAGTTATTTCGGTCGTCAAAATAATGTTGTATGTAGTTTTGACGGAAGTTTCCGAGCATGCTGCAGAAGCGGATTTTCCACTCCCCCATGTCACAAAATGGAGGTCGGATTCCCCTTGAACGCTTGTTCGCAAAGCATTAAGCACTTGTACCCATTATAGGTGTTAATATTATTGTGGATCTTGTTGTGTTTCCCTTCAAAATATATAAATGTGAATGGTTTACGAAATACGTGCAAAAGTGATATATTCAACATAAATGTGCATAGATATCCCGTCGTGGGTATAGTTTGGTTCATAACATGGGGAGGTTAAGGAATGGACTGGCGTTAACTTAAGACTGTTAGGAGGTTTGTATTTTTAATCTTTCTTTATGTTTGTGGTAATAGATACTAAAAAGGTAGTTACAATTGTTCGATTAGGAATCACAGGCATTTTTAAAATTCCAACTTCAGTGTCAGGTTGACGTCAAGTTCATTGAAGAAAATGTGTTTCTTGAAACTGACTCGGAGAATAATGTGTTCGTAAAGTGTATTTTCAGAGTTTAGATTATTTCACACTTTCAGTTTGATTGAATTGTCAATTTTATGTATCTCGGTCGCATAATTATGCAGAATAGCCATAGTTCAGTGACTAGAATGATGTCTGTTATCCTTGATGACGATTTTAAAGCTGTGGAATCGGTTTTAATGTGCAAGTATCAAGTTTTTTTTAAATAGATAAATAGCTCCTGAAGGCATAGAAGATGTTTGTGTTTGTGGTAGCAACACTCTAGCCCATGTTTCTGTGTTTTTTATGATTGATTCTGATTTAAGTGACTGCAAGAACGTCATTAGTGCATAAAGTAAATACACATTTTTAGATGTTGAATAGTATTTACAAGTAGTTATGCTCTTAAATTATTAGTAGGTGTGAGACATATTTGATATTTGTATTTGGTGTAATATGATATTGTACATTGGAGTTTATCAGTGAATGGTTTTGCATTTTAAGTTTGTGGGTGATCAAAGTATATATGTATATACTGTACCAATTGATAGTGAAAAGAATGTGGTTTTTGTGTAAACGTTTTAGTCTGTATGTCATGCAGCATGTGTATTATGTGCTGAAATATTTATGTTATTAATGAGTCACATTTTTGATTGATAGGAAACTGGGCTTCCATTTGTTAACCCCTTGACATTTCATATAGTGCGTCATTATGTTATAGACAAGAATACTCATAAGCAGTATGGTGATCTAGTAGCTTCCCACAAAACATTGAGCTGTGCAGGTGGAATTATGGATGCTCCTCCCATAAGATTGCATAAAGAAATGACTTACATGTAGCCCAATATATTAAAGGTGAAACTGATTACAGCAGTTGGTGGAAGTAACGTGTGCTGTTGGGTGTCAGATTTTCAAACATAGCGCCAGTTTTATTGTTACTGGACAAATTACCTGAATGATCAATGAAGAGTGATGGAATTAAATAAGTCCCATTCTTGAATATTCTCTCTGAAAATTTGTCATTGACCTTGTATGGGGGACCATTTTGGAAGTTTATTTAACTTACAGAAGGAAACCACACAGTATAACTATAAATGTTGTACAGTGGTGTCAGCAGTACAAGTGTAATAAAAGAGCATTTACATAATGTGTTATAATGTGAGTCAAGTTTCATTTGTTAAGTAGGCTTGTGTCAGTTCTACAAGCAGTCTGGAAACTGCTTGAACTTCCCTGATTGTTAAAATGTCCAGCACTAGAGCCTATGTATCTCACGGATTTCCAATGAGACGTTAATACTGTAATGTCATAATTTGTTTGTAATTGGATTTTGCTTTTAAAACCACTGATTGCTTCTGCTGTTAACACATTTTTCACATCTTACCTCTAGGTCAGACAGTGCAGCTTGTTTATTATATGCTGTACATGGATTGTAAGTGAAATATTGAGGCATGTGACAAGGAATACTTTGAATATTCGGAAAGTAAGTGTGCACTTGCTGTTTCCAGGTCATGTTGCAAGTACTAACAGTTCTCTTATATTCCTCTAGGAAATAGTAGTATACAAAATGCACACACAGGTTGTGTAAATGCTCTTTAATTTGATTTTTACAGAAGATTACTGATTATGTTACTGCTTCTAGTGTTCCGAGCACTTTGACCCATTTTGTCTTCTAGTCATTTAGGTACACGCATTGCATATTCTTCATAATGGTATATAGGATGAAAACCGAGGGTCCACAAATTTTCCAAATTGGTCTCTTATATTACAGGAAGAACATAGGCTAAAGGTGTTTGAGAACGGAGTGCTGAGGAAGATATTGGCATCTAGGAGGGAGGAAGTAATGGGAAGCTGGAGAATATTGCATAATTAGGAATTTTATGGTTTGTACTCTTTGCTGTATTTTATTGGGATCATATCAAGGGAAGTAAGATGTGCAGCAAACCAACAGAGAATAGAAGAGCAATGCATTCAGGATTTTGATGGAGAAACCTAAAATATAAAGGCCGCTTGAAAGACCTACACGTAGATGGGGAGATAATACTGAAATGGTTTTTATGGAAATACGATGTAAGGGTGTGGACTGCATTTATCTGGCACAGGATAGAAACCAGGGGTTAGCTATTGAAATTGGTACTGAACCTTCATGTTCCATAAAGTGCAGGCAATACAATACCTAGGTGAGGAAGCATTAGCTTCTCAAGGAGTTGGTTATTTGGGTTAAGTTTGGTTAAGTGTAGTTGGTCTTGATTTTAAGTTTTCTCGCATCTAATTAGGCTAGTTTCAGTTTTGTGCACAATTTTATGCAGTAACTTTACAGCACAGTTAACACATATATACATGAAATAATTTTTTATCGTAGTTACCACAAATGTGGGTTCAACTTGGTATTTGTTTGGCACTTTTAAAAGCCATTTGTGTTTGTTTATTCTCTGTTAATTTCCAAACAGTGCTGAGCCACCTGTTTTCCCCAACTCTCTCAAAATTATAAAGATAAATATATAGAACACTGTAATTTTATTTGTGGCATGTATGAGTCTAAACTTGACATTGTGCAATAAGGGAAGGGCATTGGATTAAGGTGTTTGAAAACAAGATGTAGAGAGAATTGCATAATGGGCTGCTTCATAATTTGCACTTGTCATCAAACATTATTTGGATGAGCAAATTGACCCTTTGGCACTGAATGTTACACATATATAACATGCAGTGGTATGCTTAAAGTGCTGAATGTTATGTAATGTATCTGTGATTATGCAGCTCCATTTAAATTGTAATCATATGCAGATCACTTTGGCCATTTAATTTTGGTGCCGAATTGGTGAGAGGCTGTGATGGACAGATCGTATAGCATATGGGAGAGATCAGAAATGCATACAAAGTTGTTATTGGACATTCTGAAGTGAAGAGAGCTCTTGAAAGACATGCAGAATTTGGGGGGTAGTATTAAAATGGATCATCAGTAAGAGATTAATCCACAGTTATGAAGATCAGAGACCATTTGGGCGACCTATGTGTAGGTGGAAATATAATGTTAAAATGGATGTTAAACAGAATAGGTTAGGTTGTGAACTGGATTTGGATAATGTCAAGTGGTGAAAGAGTTAATGAAACTGTATGTCATAAAAAGTAAGCAATATCTTCACTGGTTGAGTGAATATCAGCTTGCAAAAAGTACTCTGCTGCTTTGAGTGAGTGACAGTGGATGTCTTGTTTGCTGTACATGAATGTGTGTTCATATGGTGTTAAACTCTTGGGAAACTTGAAACCGAAGTTCACAAAGTAAGGGATGTTATTTATAAGTGCCAGAACTCAAAGTATAGGGTGTCGTAAAAAAAACCCGCAAAAATTGTTATTGGTCTTCTGATTTGTGTAGGTTGCATATCGTAGTGCAGTCAAGGCAGTATGTATGGCCCATGTTTGGGAGAAAAGTTAATAAAAAAGCTTGGTGGCAAATCCTGTTGGAGAGGGAATACTTGAAAGGCCAGGTTGGAGATGGAAATATCTAACTAGTTTCCATAATTTGTGTGAATTTCTGTAGTGGGACTGTCTGGTACTATTAAATCTTTTTAATTGTTCAGTGTAATTATCTAATAATTTGTACAGTAATGTCAGAGTTCCATGCTGTTACCATCTTTGTTATAATTAAATTTGTGACACAGGGAATATAGGAGCTTATTTTTGCCTAGCTGATGATGAAATTTTATGCTTTTTATGGGCCCATTTGCATCCTGTCATGATCTGGTTGAAGCCACATCTTGCTTTTTCTGATCGCTCTTAAAAATACTTGGTGAACATTTGAGATATGAAGTTCCTGATTATGTAGTTATCTTTTTTTATCCGGTTACTACCTTTATTTTAGGTCCAGATATTGCCCATAACACTTTGCTATCTAAAACACTGCATCTGTTTACTTCTCTTATGCTAACAGCAGGTAATACTGTAATTTTATACATTTTGAGGTTAGGAAATGGGAAGATAGTTCAGAAGTTAATGGTAGTACGTGCTTTCCTAAATAAACTCTTAAAAACATGTTTTACTCAGCATTTGTAGTTTTCTCTGTCACCTGTGACCTAACAATATTTCATGTAAGTAGTTTCTGAACATTACTTATTACTATCATAAAATAGAAAACTGCTTGTAGTTTTTGTGCACCTGCCATGTTTTTATGTCATGTTGTATACAGTGATTGCCTTAACACACTTTGTAACCCCTGTCTGCTGTTCTGCAATTAGACACAAACTCCAAGTTGGAGAGATCTTGTTAAGCTGGCCGTTCCTCAGCTAGTTAGCAGTTTTCTTTGTTTTATGGAACCCAAAGGTCTAGCACTGTGTTCAAAAGAATCCTCCACTTGTCACTATCCTGAGCTGGATCAATCCAGCAGACACCCTCCCCAATCATGTTGTCGCAACACATGATCTTCAAGAGATACATTTTAATACTGTCCTTCCATCTATGCCTAGGTCTTAAAGTGGCCTCTTTCTGTCAGGTTTACCCACCAAAACCTCATATGCACCTCTTATCTCCCCCATGCATGCTTTGTGCCCAGATCTCATTCTTCTCAATTTGATCACCCAGGCAATGTTTGGTGAGCAGTACAGATCATAAAGCTCTTCATTACTCATTTATCTCCAGCTTCCTGTTTCGTTATCCCTCCTAGGTCCAAATGTCTCCTCAGCACACTATTCTCAAACAGCTACAGCCTGAGTTCGTCCATTATTGTAAGAGACCAGCCTGCACACCTGTGAAAATAACAGGCAAAATTACGGTTTTGTATCTTATCCGCTTTATATTTTTGGATGGCAAACTGGAAGACAGAAGATTCTGGACTGAATGGTAGCATACATTCTCTGAGTTCAAACTGCCTGCAGTGAAACAGCATTTCAAAAATATGGGCCTACTCATATTATGTGTATATATTCTTACATTTCCACCAGACTCTCAGTTTTAGGGCTGGCATGTCAGAATTTGACACCTGCCATTAGATGTAGTAGATTCTGCAAACCAGTGACAGCCATCTAAACAGATATTTGTTAACCCAACTCTAATTATATTGAAGAGCTATAAAATTTCTTTCCATATTGGTTGTATGAACAACAATTTCTGAGCTTAACCCATAAAGTGTACTTTCTGGTTGCATAGATTTTTATCCCTATGCACCATTATTATTATTATTATTATTATTATTATGTATATTCTTGAAACAATATCCTGTACATATGTAGGTATAAGTGTTCATGATCTCTCTCTCCCCATCCCAAATTTCACAGAAGATCTGTTAGGTATTGTCATCAAATCTGTAGGTAAAGAAAATTTTCACAGCAGCCATATTGTTTTACGTGCTACAAAAATGTTATCTCAAGGAAGTCCCCCCCCATCTTTTTCTCTGGATAATTTCCGGACTCTAAAACTACTAAAATGGCAGGCATACAAAATGGTGATCTTATCATCCTATGATTTTGTTTTTAACTCTTCAGTGATTGTGGGTTTTAAATTCTGACAACTTCCAGCAACAGAGGGTTTTAAATTTACAGTTTCATTGAAGGTATTCATGACCATATGGTGCACCAAGGCCAGCAGTTTGTGAATATAATGAAGGTCCATTCATTTCGCCAAGGTCACCATTGAAGGGTTGAGAAAGAACATAGTAGAAATGGTGCATATTATGTTAAGATACATTAGAAAACACAAAATTTCATAGATTGAATTTGTCACCTGAGAAATTTGTGTGGCTGCCTTGTAAGTATTATTGACGGGTACTGGAAGTTTACAAAAGTTGGGTTTGCTTGTATTGAGTCTTTTAACTGCATGTTTCTGAGTTGGTTTCTATGTTGTTGAGTGAGGACTGATGTAAGGATGCACTTACAAGTTTGATATCATAATGAAACAAATTTGGAATAGGTGTATTTCATAATGTACACAGAATTAGTGGCAGCACTGTTTGGAGTTTATTAAGTTTACTTCTGCTTTGTTTATAAAATTCTGTTATTGATTAGTGACATGTATTAAATACATTTATGGGTTTAATAAAATAGGACTTTATTGTGGGTTGTAGCAGAAGTAAATTGGAATTTCCTGAATAGTGAAAGTCATCCATGTCAGATTTCGAGTAAATTGTCTGTCGGTTTAGGTGCTGATACAAGGTCAGATGGGCATATAGGTGTGACTTTGGAGAGATTTGTGAAAACAGTTTAAATGTAATTAGATTCAGCTGAATAGTTCTTATTATGAGATCACACAAAAATAAGAATTCCTGTTATGCAGTCACAGCAAACCATTGCCATTTATGGCTGGTATATCTTGAGAATTGCAGCAAAGAATGAAACTGCAATGCACAAAGTTAAGACCTTATGGGGAAAATGGTGTTACGTAACCAGAGAAATATGAGACATGATAATGTATAAATTATTGATTAGTAAGCTTGAAAACATTAGTGTTGGTGTTATTGGAATGATCTCTGTTTTTCTAGACTGAAAGGTGTCTGAATGAACAATGTAGAATGCATGTTAGAAGAGAGACAGAAGCCTTTGTGAAGAAAGAGTTAATCGTCAGTTGCCTTGCCCTTTTCTCACCTTGTATGATGCCTGGACAAGCCTCCATTTCGTACTTTGACAGATACTCAATTTCGATATTCAGATGTTTAAGACAAAGACACTGCGGATGCCCCATGGCATTTTGAAGAACATGAAGAACATTGAATGCTAAATTTTTCAGAGCATTGCCTACTGACATACATTTCTGTTTTTCATCTTCCACCTATACACACAAGGCTTTTTCCATGTTTTTGAGGAAGGATCACATGCCTTACTTCCCCTGATCTTATTTGTCATCTTGAAATAAGATGTTGATTCATTTGCATTGCAAGGCATCCAATGTCCACAGCTTTTGTTCCCTTGTCAGACTTATCCAACAACTCCGTGTACTGTAACAGAGACATCAGTTTTCTCTTATTTTGTCCTTAAGCTTCTTTTCAGCATGTGCCATACACTTTCCAGATGTAATTAAAATGTGAGGGTAACATTTAGTTCAAGAAATCATGAAGAGTAAGTGAAAAACACATTCCATATCATACAGTACTCAAGATAGCAACTGAGAAACAGGTGGGCTAATGCAACTGCTGGTGTATTATGTCATGTGCCTGTGCAGAAACGATTGCAAATGAGCAAGGCACCTACACTGCGATATTAGGGAATTTTGCAAATAAGCAAAACCGCAATATGAGTATACTTGTGAATGAGGAGCGGTCTACTCTATAGTGCCATTGGTAGGATGGAGTATGTTGTGTTTCATTTTTGTTTAATCTTGTTACAATAAAATTTTATCCTGATTAATTTTTGGAAAGTTATAGATGAAGTATGCTTTGTATGCTTGCAGGAATGCATGTAAACCATTATTTTTGTCTGATTGTAATGAAAGTTGTAAGTGCTAGACAACTGTCAGTGAAATGCTCGTGTGTAGATTTATAAGAAATCTGTGTAATGGTATACGTAGTGATACCAGGTCACGGACTGACATTAACTGCATATGAGTGTGATGGTTGGTGATAAACGGAATTGGTTGAGGGTTATGTCAGTTGTCATTGTTATTGGTGTTGGTATGATTGGTGATGAATGGAACTGGTTGAGGGTAATGTCAGTTGTTAGTGTTGGTTGTGGTGGTATGATTGGTGCTGATTGGAATTGGTTGGTGGTTATGTCAGTTGTAAGTGTTACTGGTGGTGGTGAACTTTAGGTGCTGCTGTCAGAGAGAGACTTAAATTGCTGTGCCCTCAATAGGAAGGGCTTAGAATTAAGTGGCACACATCAATTTGTTGTCTCGCTTAATGATGTAATTTGATTGGGAGAAAAATGAATACTGTAAGTAAAAAGTCAAAAGCTGTATTATATGCCTTTAACCCTTAGGCTACTTATGTCGTATATATATGGAGCTCCTAGTAAAGCCAGAAATGCTAATGTCGTATATATATGGACCTACGTTTGGCAACGCCGAAACAGTCTCTTTCTATTTGCTGCACAATGTTTCAACACTGAATCACTGCAGAGAGGTTTCCTGTGTCACATTTGTGTGTAAACACTTTGCCAGCTAGTACACACAAATGTGACACAGGAAACCTCTCTGCATTGATTCAGTGTTGAAACATTGTGCAGCAAATAGAAAGAGACTGTTTCAGCGTTGCCAAACGTAG
>JGI20166J26741_11461807_pt1 | contig 13307 bp, 11 predicted proteins | sample TergutCu122P5_FD_26741 | JGI IMG/M metagenome (IMG submission 26741)
ACGAAATATTTTTATCTACCGCTTGCTAAAGGCGGATTTCCCAACAGTCCGCGCAATATGGTTGACTAGTCCTTATTGCTTACGTGCGCAACCACATTTCGAATACCCTTACTCCATCTGAATTTTGCTTAAATTCTTTATAGCCTAAAATGTTTATTGCATACATTGGTTTCATTGAACCATATTTATTTTCTTTATAATCTTCAGAAAATTTTTGTGTAGGATAGTATAATGAACGTTCTAAAAAGCTTTTAGCTCCTTTTACTTGCAATTCACCAATAAAATTAGCGTCTTTATCATTTAAAACTATCTTAGCAGCTAAGTCCTTAATCGTTTGCATGAATACTGCAAATTGCTTATTGTTTATCATCTTTATGTATGATTCTATGGAGTATGGTTGTATAAAAGATATTTCTTTGATATCTATACCCAATATATCCTTTGCGAGTCCAATTAGCGGTTCAGTATTACCAATAGAAGAAAATGCCTTTTTAAACGCTAAATCATTTGTTCGACTTACCTTCTTTATCATAGACATCCTCCTAAATCATAGCCTTACATTTTTATATTACCATAAAAATAGAATTATTCAAATATAGTCAAAACATATTTTCCTTGTAATATTTCTCATGATGTCACCGTGTCACAAATTCCTTAAAATCTTTCCACCATTGTCATCATGATACCTATATAATCGAGAAATTCAGAAATTGTTACAAAAAGAATCCTCAACGAAAAAAAGCTCTCAAATTAATGAGAGCTATCATATTTTAGCACTTAAACGCCCACAATCCCAGTGCAGGGTTATCTATATAAAATATCTCTTCATCTCCAACTTTATTAAGACCATTTTTTAAGCCTTTAAACATTTCAAAAGCTTCGTCGTAAGGCATATAATCAAACCCAACGCCCTCAACTTCTTCCTTTGTCAAAGCTTTAGTGCAGTAGATTATCCTAAACCTTCCATCCGAACTTCCATGTACAAGATGTGCTGCTACAGACTGATTGTTTTGAAGCTCAAATTCAGTTTTAAAAAGCTTAATTATATTTTCCCTGCCGATATAGCCATACAGCCTGATCACCCTGTCGTTTTCTTTATCTTCGCCGAATTTATTAACGCCTTTAGCAAGGATATAAAGTTCTCCTCCATCAGCCATTGCCATTCTTGTACGATATATTGCCTTATTCCCAACCCAAGTGCTTTTAAATTCTTCAGGATCAAGAAATGCAACAGCCTTTTTAAATGGTTTATCTACAAAAGTCATGTTCTTTTCCTGGGCAAGTAAAACAGCTTTTTCAAAGATTTCCCTTTTTGTTCCGATAAATAAACCATGAATCTTAACACCTGAATCTGAATTAGTGGTTACTGTCAATAAATAAATAATAGGAAGTTTGCTTAAAAAGTTCTCTTCTGCAAAGTCAAAAACCTTGCGCACCGGTGTTAAATCCTTTCCCATCATGCGCTCAAGACCATATAAAGCGCCTAGCATGTGGCTTTTACTTATGAACTTTGGACCGCCAACACCTATAACGATGTTCTTTGTGTAATTCGCCATCCCAACAACTTCATGAGGAACTACCTGACCTATGCTTAGGATATGATCATAACCGTTTAAAAGCTCCTTGTTGACTTCAACTGGAATATCATCGTCCATTATTCCTCCGGATACTTCATTTACATAGTCTCCAGGCACAGTACCAATCTGGACGATATCTTCACGCCATTTATGCTCTAACACATTTTCAATGGGTATACCATCTAAAAACTTCGAAATCTCTTCTTCAGTCATTGGAGTATGAGTTCCAAGAGCTGGCATCACATTTACAGTGCCGCTTAATTTTTTATAACAAAGGCTTGCAATTAACCCAGCACCCGAGTGAAGCCTTGTGTAATCCGGCGGTATCAAAAGAGTTTTCTTGCTATCACCGATTTTTGAAATCAGCTCATCCAATGCAGAATTAATTTCTGAAATAGACAATCCATCGTCGCTCTTTGAATATAATATTATAGAATCCATAATGCACCTCGTTTATAATACGTATTTTGTTCATCATACAAAATTTACGTTCACTTGTCAATTGGAATATAATAATCTAAGATTATCTGACCATTCTCGTCAGGCGATGTAAACCTTGGGCAATTATACAGTTCCATGGACCAAGTCATTTTTTCACAACTGTGCCCTTTATCTTCAAGAGCTTTCTCTGTAAGTTCATGAGCATTCATACATACATCTGCAACATCTTTACCTTGAATCCAGCCTATTGCAACTTTTGTCGCTTTTATTACATGGCTGACATAGCCTTCAGGAACATCAGCACCTGGTTTCATTAGCATACCAATTATGTATGAGAAATCTCCGTCTCCTTTGTCCCAATCAGTCATGACCCCTACATAATCGCTTTTAAAGATAGAATATGCTTGTTTTTGAAACACAGAAAAGATATCCTCTGCAAAACATCGATCCCAAAAAGCTGGAATAGGATTATTGCCTTTCATCTGTTCTTCCATACTATGTCTAATTTCTTTACCAACAAGTAAAACATCTGGCAAATCAGCTACTTGAAATTTAATCAATTTTCCCATTTTATTCTCCTCCAATATTAAAGTAGATAGAAAAACGAGAATGTTTCAAAGAGCATCCTCGTGTTATAATAGTTATTGGTTTTCTTTTAAATCTTTAGGCTTATCATTCAGGTTTTCAGCTTTATCCTTCAAATCTTCAAACATTTCCTTAATAGATTCATAGAATTTTCCTTCTGCAGTTTCATCAAATCTCTTATCATCAAAATAATACTTATCATCAATTTCAACGATGTAATGCCTATGCAATAAGAGTTCAAATCCTAATCTTTTATGTACTCCAAGTTCTTGTAAAGTCATTGCTTTATCAGCCGATAAGGCTCCTTTTTCTTTAAAGCTTAGTATTGTACTTTTTATTTTATAAACAACAAGTGCTACTGCTGCTGCTGGTACTATAACATTTCCAGCTGACATAAAATTTCCTCCCTTAACATTAATATTAGCTTAATACCACAAAGTATAGTGCATATAACTTCCACTGTCAATCATTTTCTCTATTTAAGATGATAACAGTTAATAGTAAATCGCATTGATTCTTGCGATAACTCCTGTTATAATTTTTCTATCGATCTAATAAAGGTGGGATTGTATTTGCGTAAAGAGATGAATAGAAAATTAGTGAATGGATTTCTTAAGGCTTCTGGAAAAAATATCGTGAACCAAAACGGCGATACTGTTCTTTTAAACGGCTGGGGATTAGGTAATTGGCTCCTATGTGAGGGATACATGTGGCTCCACAATGAGAACGAATACTTCGACCGACCAAGAAGAATAGAAAAAGCTATAGAGGAACTCACAGATGCTGAATTTTCAGAGTACTTTTGGAAGGAATTTAGAAATAGGTATATCACAAAAGAAGATATAAAGCTCATGGCTGATTCAGGCTATAATTCCATTAGAATTCCCTTTAATTCGAGGATTTTACTGGAAGAAAAGCCTGGTTTACATTGGATTGAGGAAGGCTTTGCTCTATTAGATAGCTTAATCGATTGGTGCGAAGAGTATGGCTTATATGTTTTCCTCGATATGCACGGTGCGCCAGGAGGACAAACAGGTAGCAATATCGACGACAGCGTTGATAATCTGCCTCGTCTATTTATGGATAAGGAAAATTGGGATAAAGCTATTGCAATATGGGAAAAGCTCGCAGATCGCTATAAAGACAGATGGATCGTGGGTGGATATGATCTTTTAAACGAACCCCTTCGCCCAGGCTTTACTGGAATTTTTGATTCCGGTGATTTAGCTCTTGGTTCTAATAATTTAACTTTAGACTTTGGTTACTTAGTTCCTAAACTTGTGCGTTTTTATGAAGAGTGCATCGCTGGTATCAGAAAATATGATACTAAACATATGCTCTCAATTGAGGGGCACTACTGGTCTGCTGCAACTTCCATATTCCATAAACATTACGACGATAACATGGTAATTCATTTTCACAGGTATGGATGCTTGCCTGAAATAAAATCTTTTAAGGAGTATTTAGATGTTTCGGAGCGTTTGAATCAGCCTCTTTGGCTTGGAGAAACAGGTGAAAATAAGTTAGAATGGTTCTCTGCTATGTACCCGTTATCTCTCGACCTAGGCATAGGTTTTAATGTATGGCCATGGAAAAAGATGGAGTGCTTTAACTCGCCTTTGTCAGTTAAAAAACCAGAAGCTTGGGAAAAAATCGTTAAGTTTAAAAAAAGTGAAATAAAACCATCTTGTGAAGAAGCAAAAGCAATTCTCAATGAATATCTTAATAATATACTTGCAGAGAATTGTGTTAAAAATGATGATGTTACAAAAGCTTGTCTCAGGCAGCCTGGTTGTATCGTTAGAGGAACTGATTTTGATCTTTTTCCAGGCAAAGGATTTTCTTATAGCGGAAACTTCTCAGGAATTACCGATTCAGATTATCGCAAGGATACTGGTATGTGCATTAAAAAGGGACGAAAGCCTAATGATCCAAAGATATTCTTTGATTGCGACTGGGATTCCTTAACTTTGGATTTATCACAAGATGAATTTGCTGTTTACAGCATATATGATGTATCTGAAGGTGACACGGTGAGAATTGAGTTTATGGTTATGGAAGATTCTGTGGTAGAAATTTCAGATGACAATGCTGTACTTGGTACCTTAAATATGAAAGCTTCTCCTGATGCTAAGATGAGTGAAAGCTTGATTTTACCTCAATCTGAAAAGGTAACTGTTAAAATTAAGCTGCAAAAAGGAAGGATTCAGCTGGATAAAGTGATTTTCCTTAAAGCATGAGGCAGCTTTTATTTCTTGCATGATTTACCGTCACAAGACCCCTCGTATGAACAGTTACCTCAACCACTTTTACCCTGCTTTCTCCTCTGAACCATCCATACTATTGCGCATATTACTGCTATAAAAATTACTATGATAACAACGTAATCCAATAAATTCATATCATAACCCCATTGCTCTTCCTATTTGATACACACAAAAGGCTATAACCCATGCAAAACCTGTCTGATACATGATGATTAAGATTGTCGCTTTAAAGCTTCCTAATTCGCGCTTTACTGTAGCCATTGCTGCCACGCATGGTGTATACAACAAAGTAAATACGAGAAAACTGAATGCAGAAAGAGGAGAAAATAATGTATTGAGTGTGCTGCCGAGTTCCTTTAAGTTCGCACCAGTCAATACTGCAAGTGTGCTGATGACTGCCTCTTTAGCTGTAAATCCAGTAATAAGTGCTGTAGAAATTCTCCAGTCTGAAAAACCCATAGGAATAAATATAAAACTTATAAGCCGTCCGATCATCGCCAGCATGCTGTTTACGCTATCTGTTACAGGATTTAAGCGAAAATCAAATGATTGAAAAAACCAAATGACGATAGTAGCGATAAAGATGACTGTAAAAGCTCTTTGAATAAAGTCTTTTGCTTTATCCCACATAAGAAGCAATACAGTTTTTGCTGATGGAAAGCGGTAATTTGGAAGCTCCATCACAAAGGGAACCGGATCACCTTTGAAGATTGTATCTTTCATCAAAAAGCCCGATAAAATTCCAAGTAAAATGCCGATGACATAGAGAACCATCATGACAAAAGCTTGATATCTCGGAAAGAAGGCAGCAGTAAATAAAGCGTATATTGGAAGTTTTGCACTGCAGCTCATAAAAGGCGTAAGTAGGATCGTCATCTTCTTATCCCTTTCGCTGGGAAGTGTACGTGTTGCCATAACCGCTGGAACAGTGCAGCCGAAACCCATTAGCATTGGAACAAAGCTTCTGCCTGAGAGACCAATTTTTCGCAGTGGTTTATCCATCATAAACGCTACTCTCGCCATATAACCGCTATCTTCTAAAATAGAAAGGAAGAAAAATAAAGTGACTATGATAGGTAGAAAACTGAGCACTGCTCCTACCCCTCTGAATATTCCATTTATTACTAATGAATGAACAACTTGGTTTAATCCGTATTGTGTCAATGCCCAATCTATCATATTGCTCAAACTACTTAAGCCTAATACCAATAATTCACTGAGTCCATTTCCTATAACACCAAAGGTAAGAAAAAAAACTATGAGCATGATAACTAAAAAAGATGGTATAGCCCATATTCTGTGTGTTAGAATACTATCCAACTTAACACTGCGCCTGTATTCTTGACTCTCCTGAGTCTTCACAACGCCTTGCATTCAGGTTTCCTCAATGAATTTATAGCGCATATCCACAATTGCTGATTCCCTGTCGGTATCGAGTTCAGTCTCCATTTCCAAGATAGCATGTTCTATAGTATCGACTTCGTTTTCTGAAAGGGACAACCACTTGAGTATGGGTTCATCACCTTCCACTAATTTTGTAGCAGCAAAGCGTGTAGGAATTCTTTGCCTTTGTGCATGGTCTTCAATGAGATGGGCAATGGCGTGTATAGCTCTATGGACTGCTCCTGAACAGAAATCAATGCGTTCCGGTTTTTTTTGGTTTTCCACTGTATCGATAGCTTGCTCAATAAGCACAGATAACCCTTGTTTTTTTGCTGCAGATATAGGGACTACTGGTATGCCTAGGGTTTCTTCCATATGCTCTACATCGATGCTCCCATTGTTAGCATGCACCTCATCCATCATGTTCAGTGCCAGAATCATCGGAATTTGCAATTCTATAAGCTGCAATGTCAGGTATAAATTGCGCTCAATGTTGGTAGCATCTACGATGTTTATGATTCCATCCGGCTTTTGCTTTAATAAAAAATCTCGTGTCACAATTTCTTCGCTTGTGTATGGAGATAAAGAGTAAATACCAGGCAGATCAACTATAGAAACATCCTTTTGGTTGATGACAGAACCTGTTTTTTGATCCACTGTCACGCCAGGGAAGTTTCCTACATGCTGATTTGAACCTGTCAGCTGGTTGAATAATGTCGTCTTACCGCAATTTTGATTTCCTGCAAGTGCAAATATCATGATTATACCTCCTCAATGGTGATTTTTTCTGCGTCCTCGAGTCTCAATGACAAAACATATCCTCTGAGTAAAAGTTCGATGGGATCCCCTAAAGGCGCAACTTTTTTTACAGTCACAATTGTATGAGGTGTAATTCCCATTTCAAGAAGTCTATGACGGAGGATTTTCTCACCACCTACTGATATAACACGACCACTTTTACCTACATTTAATTCTCGTAAAGTCATTTTGTTTCCTCCATAAAAAGCTATCAAGTTAGTTTTCTCTAACTATTTAAAGGTTAGCATAGACTAACTCGTTTGTCAATAGTATTGAAAAATCCTTACCATCAGCAAAATATATTGACATTTACGTATATTTTCTATGATAATATAGTTAATAATTATTTTATACAAGGAGGCTTCAAAATTGAAAATACAAGAATCAGCAGAGAATTATTTAGAAACAATTTTAATTTTGAGCCAAAATGAGAATAAAGTCCGTTCTATCGATATAGCCACTGAGCTTGACTTTTCCAAAGCAAGTGTAAGTGTAGCGATGAAAAACTTGCGCTTAAGCGGTTATATTTTAATGGATTTAGATGGTTATATTACGCTAACTGATGAAGGCTGTAAGATAGCTGAAACGATGTATGAAAGGCATATAGTAATTTCTGATTGGTTAATTTATTTAGGTGTAGATAGAAAAATTGCCATAAACGATGCTTGTAAAATGGAGCATGTCATAAGCGAGCAGAGCTTTCAAGCCATAAAGAAACACGTAGAGGAATGGAAAAAAGATGTTTATAAGCAAAAATAATAATAGCGCAAATCAATTTTTGGTTTGCAATATTTGTAATGATGGTGTCTCAAAACTAATTTTTAATTAGTTTTGAGACAATAATTTTATTACAAATTAATACTTCTCTCTTTAATAATCCACTTCAATAAAGTCAGAATAAGATTCATTTCTTTGAGAATCTGTCAATTTAAATCCATAAAGATAGACATCTCCAGGGCTTGCCTTATAATTTTGAAGGGTCAATTCTCCATTTACCGTAAAGGATTCTCCAACATACCACTCATGGCTAGTGTTTTCTGGATCTGGTCCTAAATATTGTGCAAAATAGCAAAATGCAACCTCGTCCCCATCCTTAATGGTCGTCAATCCCCTTTGTGCCATCTGAAAACTTGAATTTGTATCTTCTGATATATTCCTGGCTCCAAGTATTTTCCCATTAGGATATGTTTCATTATATAGAGCGATTATATCCACATTTTTACCGTTTAACTGAGCTGGAATGGCATATGTTTTTGCACCATTATCATCAGATATCTCATAAAGGCAAGCATAATATCCGGCAGCTCCTGGCCAAATGCCACTAAACTTTGAAAGGCAATTGCCATTTTCATCTATAGTGACACCGCTCTGCATGCCTATCATAAAATAATAATCCTCCAAAGATGGGTCAGGTACTTTTTCCCATACAGTAAAATCGATGCTTACTAAATTTGAGATCTCATCTTGAGATAGCGTTACATAATAATCTCCACTTGAATTCTCTTCCATAGGTATACTTCTAGCACTCAAGTCAAGAATCTTTGTTCCAGTTAAATCGCTGGCAAAGCTCTTTTGATATTCGGTATAGTTATTGCTCATCTTTAAAGACTCATATGTATTTATTGCATATTCTGCCCTATCCTTTTGTCCGTATATATAATATCCAGTCAATCCATGTATACTATCTGTTTGAGCAGTATATTTATTATAAACTACAGCCTTTGAAAGAGCGTTTTCCATCTCGTTTGCAGCTCCAGGATATAAATCCTTAAGCTTAGAAGCCATATCGCCTAAATCAACCATATCATAACAATTGTCTCGAGGACTACCAGTTCCAAAAGTTTTAGTGCCAGCTCTTTTTTTAGAAAATGTACTGAATTTTACTGTTCCGCTATTTAAATCATTCTCGCACTGGTTCATCATATTGTCCATAGCTCCTAGAACGTAATCTACCTGTCCAAGATCTATGACCGATAGCGTAACATCCACATCATAGCCATCATAAAATTTCATAGATGTATCCACGATGGATTGCCCAATAGCATCTCCTCTCAATCCCGTATTGTTTAAACTCGACAAAAATGCATAATCCCATCCGTATCCAGGTTCCACATCTTCTGACCCAATCAAGTAATTTGCATAATCGCTAGCAACTGCTGACATTTCAACGGAAGCCATTAAACAAGCGTCAAATCCGATGAACTCGAATCTGGTATTTTTAGCATCAGAAGATTCCAAAGCTTGGTTCATCTCGAGTAAAGTTAAACCATCTCCTTTAAAATTCTCGTCGTATCCAAAACCATAAATTGATCCACCACCATGATCCCACATTATTAGGCCATACTTATCAGCAGGAAAGTTTTCCATAGAAAAATCTATAAAGCTTGACAGGGTCCCTGGATCTCCCATGTCTTTCATTCCTATCGTATCTAAAAGATAAAGTTGTCCATCTTTAACTTGAATAAGCGAGCAATCAGAAGGAATCCCAAAGTCTTTCCAGGTTTTAGCTCCACCGGTCATTATTATCACATTAGCATTTTCAGAATTTACTTGAGAATTCAGCATCTCTTGTATATCAGAAGAAGCTGAGCCATCTTCGCTTTCTAAGTTTGATCCAATCATATACACCATGATAGTATATGGTCTCTTATCTTGAGGTTCAACATGAGTAGATGCTTCGCTAATATCCCATGGAGTAGATTTTACAGTGCTGAAATCTACTGTATTAGTATTTCTCACATACGTATTTGCCCCAATATTTGTTGTTGTGTCACTGCTGCCATTAGCTGCAAAAGTCTCGTCTGTAATATCATTTATAGTTGAATCTGCCGTATCAATCATACCTTGTCCTAAATTGCCAGAACCACCATCGTAAAAAAACCATATAAGCCCTACTGCTACTATTATTATAAGGATTATTAACCATATTCTGTTTTTCTTCACAAATAATCTCCTCTTTTATTAATATTCTAAAAATCTATAATAGATACTAATATAATTATAATCTTTTTAAATGAAATTTCTATGAATTTTTTATAAATGTACCTTCTTACAAAACAAAAAAACTCGTAATTTAGAGTTTTTTGTGTGTAATATTCAAAGTCAGAAACCTTAAAGTAAACATATGCCATGTTGCAAATGATCTTCCATCGTTCCAAAAAAAACTTTAAGGCTTCATCAAGATATTAATAAAACATGAGATAGTTAAAATAATCAATTTAATTAACTTTATTTTTCACTTTATTTTTTAAACATATCCTCCCATTAATATAAAATAATTCACCAGTTTTAATAAATAAAACCATCTCAAATTTTATTAAATAGAAAATAATAAGTTAAATATAACTATAAAATGTTCGCAATATAAGGTATAATTAATTTGCTTCAGCAACATATTATCATAAAAATTTACATAATAGCTTAATATTTCTTAACACCATTTTTTTTATTCTTAATCTTTTTATTATAAATATAAATTCCTGCGCAAATTGCTAGAGATGAAATCGTTATGAAAGCTCCTATTTTAAAACCTGGACTTATATAACTTAGTTCAATATGATGACTTCCGGGATCTAAAACCAGCCCTGAAAACGCACGATTTACCCTTATTATTTCTTGTTTTTTACCATCTACTTTCAGAGTCCACCCTTTATCATATGGAATGCTTAAAGCTAGAATTCCCGTTTCTGTGTTATTTATATCCCCTCTAATAGAACCTCCATTCACATAAAGGTTCTCTAAATTATACTTATTCCTATCCCTCACTTCTTGTTCATAATTATCATAAGAATTAAAATTAACATCTAATTTATTTACGCTGTAAACTCCCTGATTTATAGTCATATTTAAGCTTTCAGTTTCACCACTTAATTTAAATGTAAAGTCATTTATAGGATACGTCCAGGTCCAGTCTTCACTTGCTTTATTTCCTATCTTACCATTTACATGTAAATCTATGTTTTGGCCATTTTTTGGCACAATATTGATGTAGAAAATCAATTCTCCATCATCATTAATATAATTATTTTTTAATGGAATCACCATGGAAGCATCCTTTTTAGCTGTGATAGTTCCATCTTTATATTCCATATTTGTATATTTTGCAGAAGACCAATCAAATTCTACTAGCTTTGTCGTTTCATTTTTAAAAGCCTTAGCAATTCCTGTTATCTCTTTATCTACCACAGCACTTTGAAGCAGCATTGCATCTCTTTCGGCAAAATTTTCATTTAAAAAAGCATCATCGCTTGTTTGGGTGTCATACCACATGTCGAGACCGACTATATTTTGATTCTCATATACATCGTAATTATCGCTGGTTTTAACGAGCTTATACCCATAAGAATTAAAATCTGCATCTTTTAAGCAAACCTTGTATTTTGTCCCAAGAGCAGTTTCAACAAAAAGCCTGTCATCAAGATTTAAGAAAAGGCTTGTAATAACAATTTTCTGAAGTATATTAAAATCCCTCACCATCCATTTATGGACATCAGCACTTATTAAGCTATTAAAGGTGCTCATACCATAATACCCATAATTTAAAGGTGCATTTTGAGAAGTTAATTCCACAAATATATCCCTATAAAAATCATCTGCAGTGGGGGTCAGTTCTTTAAAAATTGCCATCTCCTCATAGTTTTCAATTCCAAGATCCTGAAAAGCCGAATCTTGAATCCTAATTCCACCAACAGTATCCAGATAATTTGTGTCATATACTAAAAGATTTGTAGCTACACATATTAGCAAAATCATCCTAAGCATAATATACTGATATTTTTTTACAAAAAAATTAGTTGCTGCTACAGAAACTACTGATATTATGCTTAGTACAACAAATATCTTATCTAAATCATTTGCATTTCCTGCTCCTCTATATGCTTTTGAAGCAAACATTGCAGTTAATAAAGCTCCTCCAAATATGGCAAAACTAAATCCAGTAAATTTTAGCCTTTCATCTTCTTCAAGCCAGTTAGGTAATGCGTATGCTACAGAAAAAATGAATATGTACATCCACCTGTCAGTTACATAAGACAACCCATTAAAAAAACTATGTGCATGAGGAAATAAATAAAGTATGAAGAAAAATAAAGCAAATAAAGTCTTTCTCCTTGTCTCCCCTGATATCATTGTCATTTTAGTAAATACATATATAACGATTATGATTATAAACGGAAATGCTAATATATCTCGATTATTAAATAGCCTTTCTGGAAGCTGTTTATAAAAATCATTGCCAAAGAACATTTTTATATCGAAAGTTTGAGCGAATCTGTCTGAGTTTAAAAAAGAATAAAGTGCAGGAATTAAAAAAATGCACGCCATACAAATGGATAAAATAGCATATAAAATGTATTTATAGACGCTTTTAAATGCGCAAATTATCCTTTCTTTAATATTTTTACCTTTAGCTTCTATTGCAAAAAATATCATATAAGCAAAGTAAAGGCAATAACTCATGTAACCAAAGTAAAAATTGTTTCCAATGGTGAGTGCTGCTCCAAGGACAAGCACAAATGGTTTCTTTGTTCTTTTATAGATGCTAAATCCTAAAATCGTAAGTGGAACCCAAGGATAAGGATCTGTAAAATAATCAAATGCCACACAATACCTTGCAAACATAAGGCTTGCTCCATAAACAACAGCACCCACCAGAGAATTGATGTTTTTTCTTCCTTCATATTTTAATAATGAATACAAAAAAAACATGGATAGAAACTCTTTAAGCACGCTTAATATCATCTTTGAAAATAATGCTTCATGAAAATACCAATGGTGCGCTGTGATTATTCTAGGTATGAGCATCAAATAAAAGTACGGATTTGTTGAATAATAATAGCTAAATTCACCGAATATATTGCCGCCCAATCCATAATTAAAGGACCAAAAAGGCTGACCTTTAGCGAATGCATCTTGTAAAAATGGAAAGAACTGCATAAACTGTGAATAGCTATCGGTATCTTCAAGGACAAAAGTGGCTTTTTCAAAAATAAATACCTTATGGCAAATTATAGAAACAGCTAGCATCACTATGATACTGAAAATCCATGAATAAAGTTTTCTATGTTTCTTTGGTAAATAATTTAATATTTCAAATTTTTTCTCATCTTCATTTTCTTTCTCTTTATTATATGAATCCAAAGGCAACTGTGTACCTTCCTCTTTATTATATGAATCCAAAGGCAACTGTGTACCTTCCTCTTTATTAATATAATTCATCATCGTCACCAAAAAGCCTTAATTTTTTTCTTCTGTTTTA
>JGI20166J26741_11461918_pt1 | contig 13306 bp, 9 predicted proteins | sample TergutCu122P5_FD_26741 | JGI IMG/M metagenome (IMG submission 26741)
CTAGCTCATGAGACCTTGGGGATAATACCTCTAGCGGCTGGTGTGGTTACTACGCTCCGTACAAGCGCGAAAAATTCAATCCGGAAACTTATTGACTGCCCCTCGTATATACACTGACACGGGATACATTGCACACTGCAGCTGGATGAGACCCTTTTGGATCATATATTGATATGGATATTTGTGTGCACAGCCCAGGAAGTATAAACCACTATAAATGCGAAACAGAAGAGGCTTATCGGTGTGTGGTATAGTTGTTGTAGCAATGTGGAAATATACTTGGTGATGTGTAATCTGGAGTTTTAACATTTTAAGACTCTTAATTTTATGATGAAAGTATGGGCGAATAGTGCCTAGAATACTTGTCGGACCTATGAACCTTTGTTGGCTGGAAAATTCCCTGATGATAGTACCTTGGTGCTGAATCATGTAGGAGTTGGCACCTGGTATGAAGTGTGTTTTGTGATCTGTTGTATTGTATTTTAGTTAGTGTATTTTCCTGGTTTTAAAAATATGGAAAGCAACTGCATGGTTTGCACACCCACCACTACTGTCTGTCAGTCCACTAACATGTGGTTTAAAGCCAATAAATGTACGTTGAGTTCTGACATTTTCTAGTAACAACAACCCTTTTGTTGATCTGAACATAGGATATGTTAATACAACAATTAAGGAAGCAGGTACAGCTGAATCTCATAGTCTACAAATTGAGTACAACATCAAACAATAAAGATCCAGGACTGATGCTAACATACCAGTATGTTTTGGTGCATGAACCTGCTTTAGCCCATTTATTTTAGTTTACATTGTAACCGCCAAGTGTTAGTGAAAAAAAAGTTCTAGCATAATCTGTTTCTGCCCCATGCATCAAATGTGTTGTTTGTTGTCATGGAAGAGTGAGTGAACTTCATGTTCTGTTTCAAACTGTGGAAAACAGCCACAGAAAAGCACAAAATTCTTGAATCTGTTTATGCAATGAAGGTGTATTTTGTATGCTTGTGTTTGAATGGTTTAAGAGATTGGAGAGGCACATGACCTTGAAGATTATCCAAGGACTTGTCAACTGTTAACTCCTCAAAATTTGGGGACAGATGCAGAAGTTTGAAATGGTGGTCAAATATTGTGGAATGACCATAAAATTGATGGAGGATCAAGGCACATTAACTGAGATATTATATGTAAGATTCTTTATGGAGATTTTTGAAAGAGGAAGATCCGTGCAAAGTTTGTTCCACACAGTTTTACAGGTGAACGAAAGGAGCACAGCTGCAACATGTGAAGTCTTTATCTGTGCCTAACATACCAACATACACTCCCTCAATTACAGTGTTACTGGAGATGAATCCTTAGTATTTCTATACTATCTGGCAAGAGACCTCTCTAGCATGGCATGAGGAACAAAATCCTCATCTTGGCACGAAAATTTTCCTTTCAAAAGTCAAGGATCTAAATGATGTTGATCACCTTTATATAAACAGGGTGTGGTGCATAATGAATTAATGCTGACAAATAAACAGTGATAAGTTTATTTTATATACAGTTGCTGGAAAGGTTATTGATGTGGACTTCAAGAGTGAGGCCACAGTTCTGAGAGAAAAGCAGTTGATTTCTTTTGCATGACAGTGTCCTTGCTCATTCTGCCACAACAGTGAAGGGCTTTCCTGGCAAATCACTTTGTGGTGCAGATCAGCCAGTCAGCTTACACACTTGGCCTCACACTAGGCATCGTTTTTGTTTTCCTGAAGTGAAAACTGCCCTCAGAGGAAGAAAATTTGCAGATATCAAGGACATCAGAAAGAATATAGCTCTTACAATAAATTCAGTTCCTTTGGACACCTCTAAAACTGTTTTGTAGAATTTTTAGAAAGATATTACAAGTGTGTCACATTTGAAGGAAAGAGCATGTTCCTCTTATTTCATGCACGTTTTCTGTTACTGTAGACAGAGTCCCAGAACTTTACTGTTCTATGTCATATAATTTAAATTGGAAAGCACAAATTTAAATTTGAAAGCACACATTGAATATATGTTCCCTAAATCAAGGGGTGCATGCTGTGTAGTGAGGACATTCAGAGCTTCCATAAAAATAGGAAATCTATTTTTTTTTGGTGGGGGGGGGCTGATTTTCATTCCATCACAATCTATGGAATAATCATTTGGGAAAATTTAACAGATACCCGGAAGGTATTTTACACTCAAAAAAAAATTGTTAGAATAACTGCAGGTGCTTAAAGAAAGTAACTTGTAGGGAATTATTTCCAAAGTTTTATTTTCTTCCTTTTGCCAGTGAATTCTTACTCTCAGTATTAACATATGTTGGAGACAACAAAGGAAGTTTCCAGGCTAATTCATATATACCCAATGTAAGCACAGCATGCTCCAAGAACTGTCCTCAGTAAGTATCAAAATATAATTTATCATCCTGAAATCTAGTTATTCAGTAACTTTCCTCCAAGTTATTCAGTAACCTTCCTCTACTCAGTAACATTTAAATCGCAATATAAAGTACATAAATCATTTCTACTGTGTACAAGAATTTGCCTGAAATGATAATTCTAAATTGTCTTAAAAGTATGCAAGAAAGATGGTAATAGTTCCATGTTAAAAAAAAAGTCCTGTTGCTGTAGCATTAAATAGATATTGAACATGATTTATGTTTGTGTCTGATATAAGTACTTTAACACTGTGAATAGTTATTATGCAGAGACAGGTGTATTTATTTTAACATGTTTTGCACCCTTGGGTTAGTTCAATGAAGGATATGGGTATTGAAATAAACTGTGTTTTATCCTATTCTGTTCTTGTATTTAAACTAATTACATTTTAAATTATTCATGTCATATTTGATACCTGTCACATGCTGTGGTTGAATGTTAGATCTTTTTATGTAATAGTGATTGATTTGTGGATTATACCTAATCAACTGTGCTTGTTATGTGTGGTGGGATTGTGAATAATGAATTAAGGTTGTGTAAATAGCAGGCATGGTGTATTTTTTAAGGTACTCTCACACCATAGACTGAGAGCAATTACAGAAACACTCAAAGTATTTGGTCTTGGGATTGAGGCATGAATCTGAGGCTTCTGTCATATGGTGCAGGAGCACTAACTATTCAAACATGGCATTCAGTTTTGCTTATTTACTATATAATTTTTTATCAGGTGTTGATTTTTCCATGTGCCATATATTAATGGCTTCTGTGATAGTTTTTGTTTAAAGGAGCATCTGCTGTTGGAATATTTTCTTGATAACATATCATTTTTGATCCTGAGAAGCCATGGATAGTTACCTTGAACTGCTGAGAATTGTTAAGAGATTTTTCTTTCAGTGATTGAAACACAAAATAAATTATGTTCAATAAAATAATTTTTGCTTTTAAGTAAAACAACACATGTGTTGTAATGAAAAGTGCTAACATAGTGTCTGCTGATCAGTATGTTTGAACATGTTTATTATTTATGTTTTTATGATTGTTTCTGAAGGTTTAATTTTGCTTAGAGCAAACATGTTTTGTTATTCTCAGGAGGTGAATCATATTCAGTTTTCTTTGTTGACAATAATGGACTCTATTCATTCCAATTTCTATTTTATTGATAACTGTATAGGTTTAGATACCCCAAGCAACTATAAAGATTTCAGTTATTTGTAATTTTTTTATGTGAGGCCGAGCAGTTCAACTCAAGATTTCACAGTCATATGTATGGTTGAACACCTTACTTGCCTGCTTGCTTGAGACCTGTTTAATCAATTTATACTAGTTATAAGTATTGCTATTATGGACTAAAATGCTTTTTTCACTTTTTGTTATCAAATATGCACAAATATCCAATATTAAGAATAGTTTAGGCTTATAACTTGTAAATGTTGGGTGATGTACTCATGTTTTGTGGAAAGGTTCAGTCACTTCTTTGTTGAATATGAAGACTTTATTTTTGTGAAAGAGTGACAAACCACCCAGCTTTCCACAAAATTGTGTCTTTATCCAAAAGTGGAATTGCACATCTCAACAACCCACCATGACAGTCAGTACATGTCAGCTGTAATGTGTGTTGTGTATGATATTGTAGGATACGCAGCAGTTTTCCTGGACCATTGAAGATGTATCAAAGATTCAGCCAGCACCAATTGAAGAATATCAACTGCAACAATATGAACAGGCTGTTGATTCAGAGACAGAATTGAAAGCACAAGAAGCAATTGATCAGTAAGGATATGTGATTTCCAAGCTTTATTGTGTCCAGTTCATTACAGGCGTATTATCCCAGGGCTTTTATTTTAATAGATTCTCTCTTGATTTGTTACTTTTGGGGGTCTTAGTATTGTAGGAAGTAATGTTTCAGGATTTGAGACATACATGTTGGGAGAAAGAAGGCTGAAGATGACCATAATGGTTTCGTGCTTTAGTTCTTAGAGTAATTTGCTCTGTTTTATAACAGTACAATGAACAAAATGGCTTTGACATACAGGGTTAATGACAGTGCATAGCCAAACTTCATGAGATGAATCTACACTACAATAAATAAAAAAAATATGTTATATGAGTATAGGTCCTCTGTGGCATGGTTTCCTGCAGATTAAAAAAATGCTCAAAGTTCCCATCTTGAGCTACAATGTTGGATGTTGCACATGTGAACAGTGATTGCCTGACTCGCTGGAAAACTCTAGGTGTCATAGGAATTATCTGAAATCCATCCTGTATTCGTTGTTGCAAATCCTGGGTGTTATTGATTACTGTAGCATAAACACTAGAATTTAGATCCCGTGATAATACTCATTTCCTTGCAGAATGTCTTACTCTGTCCATTTTCTTCCATGAGTTTGGACAGTTTAGGCTTATTGCGTGTTTGTAATTCTGAATTTCGGAATCATTATTTAGTACACTTTCATTGCATAATATTGAAATCTTCAAACACTATAATTTCTTTTTCAGTTATTTCTGCAACACACATGTTATCTGTAGTCCTTGGGGCCCACAGGCACCAGAGAAGACATCATCATTATTGGTGGATACAAATGGCCATTACAGTTCAGATAAACAGACATCACTAAATAGCAGGGATGATGATGGAGAGGAAGCAGTATCTGGAGACATGGGCTGCAGTGTGTCTGCAAAGAAAGAAGGTGAATCAGATTATTGTTAAGAATAGCCATTTCTTGTATATGATCATTGAATGAGCTGAACAAATTTATTCTACTTTCACCATGACAAATATACATATTTTGGCCCTAAAGTGGAAAAATATATCATTCTGTGTGCCATTTTGTATTATTTCTAATCTAATTTATAGTTGGATTTGATTTTTTGTCCGGACACTGGTTATGCTGACACGTATTCATGGTTTTTCTCAGTTCCTCTAGGCAAATGCTGAGATTTTACCTCAACATAAACCATGATCACTTCCTTCCATGTCCTTCCCCAATCCTGTCACCCCTTGGTGCTTTGTAACTCAAACTTCCAACTGTATCATTAACCCTTTTGCACTGAACATCAACCACATTAGACATGTAATGTGCAATTTCAAATTCTAAAGTCTACTGAAGTCATAGCCAGTAACATGCACAGTAATGGTGGCCATCATTTTCTTGTCTCTTTCAGAGTGCACCAGGCATTTAATTCCAGTGCAAAAGGGTTAAACAAAGTTCTTGTTGGTTATATTTAATGTGTACTGATTGATATCCACAAAGAAACATATATTTATGTTTAAATTTGAACTTAAACGTTTGTGTTTGCACTTTATTTCAGTTTGATTTTCTTTGAGACGATCCCTTAGATTGTATAAGGCTAACAGGTTATTGGAGCCTTGATAGCATAGTCAGTATAGTGACTATGCTATAAGCTGGACAACAAAGGAATCATAGTTCATTCCCCTGCGGGCATGAGAGATTTTTCTTTCTCTCCTCAGCATCTAGAATGGCTCTGGGGCCCCTCAGCCCTGTATTTAATGGGTACCAGCAGCTCTTTTCCCACTGTGTGAAGCGTACCACTTGCCTCCATGTTGGGCTGAGGTGAAGAAAAAGTGGCTTTATATAACACTAGCCCATTGATGTGTGTAGGGACTAACTTTACCTTGAACAATGCCAGTAGTCATGTGCTGGTAATCATCATTTTGCATGTGTAAATGTAAATTCCTGTTCCACTATTTTGATGTATGTTCCATGCATCTTGTAAAGTTTATTATCCAGACCAACAAATGCAACTGAGCAATTTTCAGTGATTCTATTTCAGTTCATGTAACAAGACTCTTGTGTTTTATGTTTTGCAGCTTCAACCCAAACTGTGTTAACATTACCACCAGAATTGCCACCAGTTTTGGAAAGTGCTTTGAAGCCATACTTCACATTTGCTGAGGTATGGTTTGCTGTTCCATTCTCATAGTGTGGTATGGAGAGACATTGACTCCAAACATTCCATAAATATGGGCACTGCAACCTCAGCTTAAGTAGAATGGAACAATAATCAAAGACATTTGTCTATTTGGTGCCCATTCACCTTCTTCTTTCCACTTAGAGGTAGACCTTTAATGTCTGAATGGGAAGTTATTTTGTCATTACATGTAACTGTCATGGGATAAAAGGGAAAACATTGTCCCACTCAGGTGCTGGCATGGACATTTGAAACAAAAGATAACCCCGGCAATTAGCGGCTACATTGTGATATAAAGGTCAGACAATAAAGGTTAATATGTCTGACATAGTAGTATGGAGCTTTACTAAAGCTCACATTTGCAGAGGTGGTAATCATGCAATTTAAAAAATAAATAAATATAAATATATATATAGTCAACAAATTTTAAGAAAATAAATAGAGAGAAGGTTCAGATTTTCTCCCAAATGGCAAATTGGGAGGAAAACCTTTTTGATTCTCTTCCAGGCTGGTCAAGTATGAGCAAAAAAAAATCCAGCCTCAGAATTTGGCCCATGAAATATAAAATATATTAAATGGGGGTCCATTAAGTCAAGGATCCACTATTCTTGAATTCATAATTTCTCTGTAACTATGTTTTTATACTTTGCAATAAAAGTGCAAGGCATAGAAACAGACCCTGTAGTTTATGATTCAGTACATGTTGTAGGAACCCTGTGAAGGCACGGATGAAGCCAACCTGAGTGCAACAACATTGAGAAGAAAGTTGTTTTTCCATGAAGAGAACAATCAAAAGATGTCATTGTCTCCTGGTAGATCTTCAGCCGTCTCCGTGCAAGTAGAATGCCAAATCAGTAGTCAAGCACAAAGTGGTCTCTTGATACCAACATCCTCCAGGGTAAATATCAAAGATATGTATGAGTAACATTTGTCATTGTATAGATGTCAGTGTAATTTCTAGTGTGGTTTGTGGTGTCATTTTAAGTCAACAGCATCATTAAGTAGCATGGATTTCTAGTGGTCATAGTTCTTCAGAAACACTGTTAAATGCTGTTTTATGGTAATGTGAATATAATTTCTGTCTACCTGTTCAAATCACATGCCACTGTATGGTAACTGAAGCTATGTTATCCTTCAACATTTAACACATAACTTACAGTTGTTTGCGACAAACTACTTTAAGTGATGAAATTCTTGATTATATGGTACAGTGTTAAGAGGCCATTACTACTACTGACCCATGTTTTTGAGGTCTCTGATTGCAAACATAAGTAAATTCTGTTTCTTTATCCATTTCTTTCTTTTCTTTTAGATTCTTAGCCCTTCTGCTCCAATAATTCATAGTCGAACATATGGGACCCCACACTCAGGTTCCAAGCTTATTGCATCCCCAGAAGTGTCACCAATTGGTAGTGTTCAGCAAAATAAATCCATTACACGCCTGAGCTTCAGTGAAAGAATGATGTTAATGGACAATTCACCATCATTTAGACCTTCTGTTTCTCATCTGGGTAAGTGTGAATGTTTACGCTGATACACTGCTCATTCCAGATTTGGAACAATGTAGGTTGTGTCCCTAAGTAATATTTTTGCATAATAAATTGTATTTTGCATATCCAAAATGTCCCCTTGCAGGTACTTTCACAGAGGACATTCTTTTACAAAGGAATTACATCACTCCTGTCCTTAATTTTAAATAATATATTAACATTTGTTTCAGTTATAAAGTTTATAATGTTCTTGACTAATATAAAGCTTACTGAGTTTCAGTGGGTAGTATCAGCACCCAAGAGATTTTTTACACATATGTAATTCATACTAATATTTCTTCCGTCCAGAAAAGTATGGAAGTATATTCAAGGTACCCGAATGCCCTCATTTTTTAGGCATGTTCACAAAATTGTGAAACGCGACCGTTAGTCTCATAATGTCTGTATGTCCACCGTCTGCATGGAAGAACTCAGTTCTTACTAGACAGATTTTCCTGAAATTAGGTATTGAAGTGTTTTTAGAAAATCTATCAAGAAAATTCAAGTTTCATCAAAATCTGGCAGAAATAACAGGTACTTTATATGAAGACCAATATACATTTTTGATCATATCTTTCTCAGTTCTACTTAGAATGTGAAATGTTTCAAACAAAGTTTGTAGAGAAACTCAAAAAACACATTTTATGTTCAATAACTTTCTCCAAAGTGGGCCAGAATAGCATAGTCGGTATAGCAATTTTCTACAGGCTGGATGGTCCAGAGAGCAAATCCCAGTGGGGGGCAAGATTTTCCACACCCATTCAGACCGGCCTGTGGGGCCCATCCAACCTCATATACAACGGGTACTGGGTCATTCCCGGGGGTAAAGTGGTTGGGGTGTGGCAACCACCCACATCCATCCAGCACCAAGGTTAAAGAAAGTGTAGATCTATAACTGTACTTCTCCTCTGGGCCTTTGTGGCCTGTTCTAGGATGAACTTCATGTTTATCTTCCACTTTTTTCCAAAAATCATGCTCTTTATACAATAATTTGGAGAAATATTTAAGAGCTGGACAGGCAACAGATGACAATCATCAACATCATCATTTGGCACTACAACCCTTTGTGGGTTTTCGCCTTCTCAGCCAAGTCTCTGCAAGTTCTTCTGTCCTTAGCTGTTTCCTTCCAGTTTTTTATTTTCTGCTTTTTAAAATCTTCCATGACATCCTGTTGCCATCACTATCTTGGTCTTCCTACTGGTCTAGTTCCCATAGGTTTCCACTAATAGCTTTGTAGTTGGTCTTGCTTGGTCCATTCTTTGTATATGACCCAGCCATTTGATTCTTTGTGCCTTAATGAATCTCACTATATCTGCACCTTTTATTAATTTATCAATCTCCATGTTGTTTCGTATTCTCCATATATTATAAATATTGACAGGACCAAATATCTTCCTTAGTATTTGCCTTTCAAAAATGTGTAGATTGTTTTCATCTTTTGCTGTTTAGGTCCAAGTCTCTGATGAGTACATAACGACTGGTCTTATTATCATTTTATATACAAGGTGCGACAATTTAATTCCTGGAATGGCCCTGTGAAAGCAAAATTTGCTTACCTGAGCACTAGCGGTTGCTGTTGCCTTCAAAATACTCTCCTTGTGAAGCTATGCACTTCGTGAGACGATGGTGCCACTGCCGGAAACAGTCTTGAAAATCATTTTCCAGAATACCTTGCAGTAACGTTTTCATGTTGCATTGGATGTCAGAAAGGTCAGCAAATCTTTGTCCCTTCAGGGCATTTTTTAATTTTGGAAATAGCCAAAAATCGCAGGGGGCTAAGTCAGGTGAATAAGGTGGATGGTCCATTTTTGTAATGGAGTGCTTAGCCAGGAGCTCACGAACTCTTAATGAATCATGCGCAGGGACATTGTCATGGTGGAGAATACACTTATCAGGCCAGAGTCCAGGTTTTTTCCTCTGAACAGATTCCCATAACCTTGTCAGCACTTCAAATAACACTGTTGATTTACCATTTGTCCTTGTGCAATGAATTCATAGTGAACTATCCCCTTGTGATGGAAGAAACACACAAGCATGGTCTTGACCTGCGACTGAGACATGCGTGCTTTTTTCGGCCAAGGTGAATTCTTTGTTTTCCACTGCATGCTCTGTTTTGTTTCCGGATCGTATTGAAAACACCACGTTTCATTGCTGGGAATGACCCTATCAAACATCTCTGCATTGCATAAAAGATCAGATGAAATGTGAAGCCGACGTTTCTGGTCATGTGTCAAGATTCGAGGCACCATTTTTGAGGAAATTTTTCTCCTTCCCAAATCTTCCTTTACAATCTGTCACACTGTTTCCCTATTCATATTCAGTTCTTCTACTATTACTGTCACACCTAATCTTTGATCTGAGCGCACCAAGGTTCATACTCTGTCCACATTTGCATCTGTCCTTTGCGTTTTTGGCTGCTGACTTCTTGGGTCATCTTGCACATCCTCTCGCCCTTCCTTGAACCGCCTGTGCCATTCAAAAACACTAGATTTCTTCATAGCTTATTCACCATAAGCCACTGTTAATAGGGCTGACATTACACTGACACTTTTACCAATCTTCACACAAAACTTGATGTGTATCCACTGCCGCACATTCTTGTCACTCATTTTTCTGCCAACTGTATACCCCAGACATGTACCACTTCCTCTGCTGCTCAAGAACGAACGACTCATTTGGTCTGTAGCTCATGTAAACGCAAGTTGGAACATGTCCAAACGTACTTGAGTACACCAGTTTGCCTGACTCAACACCCCATGACAAGCTGCAACTATTCCAGGAATTAGATTGTCGCACCATGTATTTTCGTTTTGGTATTTCTCTTTAGGAATTCGATTTCATTAGTTTTGCATTAGCATAATATGCTTTATTACCTTTTACTATTCTTTCAGCAATTTCTGTATTCATTTTATTATCTGCATTCAAAATGGAACCCAGATAATTAAAATTTTCAACATTTTCAAAGGCAAAATTATCAATTTTAAGGTGTGTTATGTCTTTTGTTCCTGTTCTCTTTATTTGCATATATTTGGTTTTGTCTTCATTGATACTTAACCCTACTAGGGTTGCTTCATTTTGCAACATATTGAATATTCCTTTCAGGGCTTTCGGAGATCTAGCTAGAAGGGCAGCACCATCAGCATAACCAACAATCTGTTTCAGTTTTAAATTAATGTCTCTTCTAACAGATGACAATACAGCCATGTGCTTTGCATGCTGGATACCTGAGGTTGCAAAAACACACTCAGAATATGCAATACTTACTGCTATTCCACTGCAACAGTGGTTACACAAATACATGTCAATGGTACATTATACATACATTGCCTGTCTGTTACTTCAGAAAACTGACCCACACATCTCATTAAATGCAAAACTATATTTTTCTCTAGGTGTTCAGGAACTTTATTACAACATTTTTCATAAATATTCAATCATCTGACAAAACTTCCTTGATATGGCCTATCTTTAACATAATACTTAACATTTTGGAGCAGTTAAACATCATGTGTCAAAATGATTGCCCTTTTGATTTATTCATTGTCATTGTGAAGGCAGAAACCATGGAAAGCTGGTGATGTCTTGTATGAAAGGAAGGGAGTTTTACCTGGTTCCAAGTTAATTTAGGGAATGAAAATTTATCACCATTTTAGCTGCTAGTTGTTATTCCTGCATCAGTGATATGGGCTTGCAGTCCTTTGATTACCAACCTTTTCCATTTAACAGTTCTTTTTTACAGTCCATATTACTCAGCAACATGATAAAAGGACCCACTTTTAGCTTCATTAGATGGGGTCCAATTATAGATGGGCATTACTGATTAAGGAATTTGATGGTTAAGTGACTTTTGTCATTTTTGTCTTGAGAAATGATTGTCACTCATTACTCACAAAAATATTTCTCTGTATCATGACAACAGCTTTATGGGGAATTGTGAATCTTTGTACCTTAGCATCATATCTATTTACCTTCATCCTCCTCTGGTAATCATGGCAACCATGCTGGATGCTTGACTTTTTCTTCTTAGCACATGCCTCACAAAGAATACATTTGATAACCTGTCATGTGATGAGCCATTGTAATATTGATGCACTACTCCACAACCTCTTTATAAATTGTATTAATCCCATTTATGGAGGTGCTGCCATTTGGTTCTGCTAAGTTGTATTATATGCTCAGTGTTCATCTGTTTCTTCTGCCTCGGTCTGCACCTCACAGAGAACACACCCAGTAATCATGGCAACCAGGGTATGAATCACTTACAGCGAGGGAATGACTCACGTGTGATATTATAATATGTAGCGACATGAGTCAGCTACAAAGTGGACTGTAATTGTGTTTTGTAGAGCTTGTTTTGTGTTGCGGGAAGTGAAGTGTAATTAATCTATCTTTATTTTATCAGGTACAGTTCCTATTCAACATGAGGATGATCACTGTCCTAGTCAGAATTACACACATTTTCTCCTACCCAGCTCCTCTGCTGTGATAACATTGGAAACCTCTTCACCAGTTAAAGGAGAAACAGAATCCATGAACTCTACTTCAGCAATGATTACATCAGAAGCATCTACACCCATCAAAGAAAAGTGTCTTCCAACTACTGAAGATATTTCCATTGAAAGTGTTTATTTTACACAGCTTCAAAAGAAACTAAAGGAGTTTGAGAATGCCGATAATCATATACAAGAGGGAGATTTAACAAATCTGAATAGCTTTACTTCACATTCAACAGAAAATTCACTGTCGAGTGGTAGCAATATGCACAGCCATGACACAGGTTATCAGACTAGTAGTGTGAGCTGTAATATGACCAGTATAAATGGTGGGGCCACTTCTGCATTCTCATCCCTTATGTCTGTTTCAAACAACTGGAACAGCATGCATTTAAAATCAGTAGGCGATAAGCATTTTGGTTTATCCAATGATGATTTTGGTAACAGTAAATATAATGTTGCCAACAGAGACTCAACTGTGGCACTGCAGGATAACAGCCTGTGGCTTCCAGGCTCAATGCACATTGTATCCTCAACACCAACAAAAGCATCTGACAAAGGATGTGACTGAATTCCGTATCATGCAGTATTGGAAAATGTTGAAAGTATACAGGCACAAAGATGATATAACTGTAAGGACATTAGTGCTTTGTTGTGAGATTTAAAAAAAATATATGAATCTTATAGAGGCTATTCAAAAATCCATTCAAGATCTTTGGGGAACTAAGGTCCCTTCTATGTCTGATATTAGAAACAGGCCTTATGTTTTGTTTAAATTTATTTTTGCATATATTTTACTGTTACTGTTACTTGTTGACATATCTTAATGTTTTTCTGACCGTGCATCATGAATTGACTATATATTAATTACCAACTTGATGCACTGATTATTATTTATTCATAAAATACTATTCTCCTC
>JGI20166J26741_11462029_pt1 | contig 13305 bp, 12 predicted proteins | sample TergutCu122P5_FD_26741 | JGI IMG/M metagenome (IMG submission 26741)
CGCCTCCGCTGATGAGGTTGTAGGGGATGAAGATGGTCTGGACCGCCAGCGCGATCAGGAAGGCTCCGAAGAGCGATCCGACGATCGAAGTGCGATATGTCCTGAATACATTGATCATGTCAGAGAACAGGCCAGCTCCGGGAGCTGGCCTGGCTTTCGCGCTGGAGCCAACGGCCGGACTCGAACCGGCGACCTGCGCATTACGAGTGCGCTGCTCTACCAACTGAGCCACGTTGGCGCAAAAACGATTGTAGCATAGCCGGTGATCAAAATAGGTCTTTTCTGTGGTCTTCACATGCTCTATAATGTTAAACTTCAATTACCGGACGCTGAGTAGAAAGGTAGGTAGGGGGGTTTTGGAACAGCAGATCATCCTTGCGGTCTTTCTTGTCTTCGGCATCGTGTTCATGCTCTTCGCTCTCTCGCTTTCCTGGCTCCTGTCTCCCTCGAAGCCGACCGAGGGCAAGGGCCTGACCTTCGAGTGCGGCATGGAGCCCCTCGGTCTTCCCTGGATCCGCTATCGCAGCGGCTTCTTCGTCTACGCCATCCTCTACGTCATCTTCGACATCGAGACCGCCTTCCTCTATCCCTGGGCCGTGGCCTTTGGGAAGGCAGCGACGGGCTGGTTCTTCTTCGTCGAGATGCTCATCTTCGTCGCCATCCTGCTCGCCGGGCTGCTCTACGCCTGGAAAGAGAAAGCGCTCGCATGGCACTAGATCAGGTCTTCGGCGAGAACTCGATCATCTTCCTGAAGAGCGAGCAGCTCTTCGACTGGGCGCGGGGACGCAGCCTGTGGTACATGGCCTTCGGCATCGCCTGCTGCTCGCTGGAGGGCCTGATCGCGGCGGCCGGTCCGCGCTGGGATCTCGACCGCCACGGCGTCTTCTTCCGCGGTGTCCCGCGTCACTCTGACGTCATGATCGTGGCAGGTACGGTCAACCGCAAGATGGCCGTCATCGTCAAGCGTCTCTATGAGCAGATGCCCGAACCGCGCTACGTGCTCAGCATGGGGGCCTGCGCGAACGGGGGTGGACCCTTCCGCGAGTATCCCAACATCGTCAACGGGGTCGACCAGATCATCCCCGTCGACGTCTACATCCCCGGCTGCCCGCCTCGCCCGGAGTCGGTCCAGTACGGGTTCTTGCAGTTGCGCAAGAAGATCAACGACGATGCGAAGGCCCGCCTTGATACGTGACCATGAGATAACAGCGGTCCTTCAGAGTGCGTCCATCGCAGCGCTCTCTCTGGCTGAGGAGAGCTGCCTCGGGCTCGTTTTGCGCGTCGATGTGGACGCGCTCGTCGCCACGCTTGCGGCGCTCAAGGACAGCGACCTCGGCTTCGCGCAGCTCATCGATCTGTTCGGCGCCGATCTTCTTGAGAAGCGCGGCGTCATCGAAGTGACCTATCGCCTGCGCAGTCTCGAGCGCGACTTCGATCTCTTCGTCAAGACCGACCTTGAGGCGGGCGGCGTCCTGCCTTCGGTGACGGGACTTTATCTTTCGGCCCTGCTGCCCGAGCGCGAGGCCGCCGAGATGTTCGGCCTCAGTCTCACCGGGCATCCCAATCCCAAACACCTGCTCTTGACCGACGGGGTCCCGCCGATGCTGCTCAAGTCGGTACCGATACGCAGCGCTGAAGAGTCCCGCGTTGCAGAGCTGCCCAAGGACGATCTTTCCCTGCAACTCTACAACGACTTCATGGACCGCGGCATCGTGCCGCCGGAGGATCCCGACGATCCCTTGCAGAACTACCTCTTTGCGGGCTGGATCTCGCCGGAGCCGCCGGAAGGTCCGCTCGTGCCTCGCAACATCCGGCGTGTTCCCGACGATCCCGACGCGCTGGCGACCGATCACTACCTGCTGCAGATGGGACCGCAGCATCCCTCGACGCACGGGGTGCTCAACATGGTGCTCGAGATGGACGGCGAGACGATCATCTCAAGCGAGGCGCACGTGGGCAACCTGCATCGCGGCATCGAGAAGCTGGCGGAAAGTCGCCGCTACAACCAACTCGGGACCCTCGTGGACCGGGGCGACTACGTCGGCGGCATCAACACGGAGATGGCCGTGGCGCTCTCTGTCGAGAAACTCGCGGAGATCGAGGTGCCCCAGCGCGCGAGCTGGATCCGGGTCCTCATGGCAGAGATCAACCGTCTGGCCAGCAACTATCTCTGGATCGGTCCCTGCGGGCTTGACTCGGGCGCGATGGGGATCTTCCTCTTCTGCTTATATGATCGCGAGCGCTGGCAGGAGGTGCTCGAGGAGGTCACCGGTCAGCGTCTGATGTTCAACTATGTCCGCCCTGGCGGGGTCGTTGCCGACATCACGCCGCGCGCGGTGGCGCTCATCGAGGATATGTTGAAGGACGCGGACAGTCGTCTGGACGAGCACTTCGAGGCCTTCATGGCCTCTGAGATCTTCCAGCAGCGTACCCGGGGGGTCGGGGTCGTGACGAAAGAGGACGCACTCTCTCTGGGCGCGACCGGTTTCGTCGCGCGTGCCTCCGGCATCGACTGGGACCTGCGTCGCGACCGGCCTTACGCCGCCTACGACAAGATGGACTTCGAGGTCATGACGGCAGATGAGGGAGACATCTGGTCACGCATGCTCTGCCGCTTCGACGAGCAGCGCCAGTCGCTGCGCATGATCCGGCAGTGTCTTGATGGCATGCCGGAAGGTGACTTCATGGCTAAGATGCCCCGCGTGTTGCGGGTGCCGGAAGGCGAGGCCGCCGTTCCGGTCGAGGCGGTGCGTGGCGAGATGGAGGCCCATATCTACAGTGATGGGAGCGACAAGCCGTATCGCATGCGCTACCGGCCGCCGACGCTCTTCTCGCTCATGATCTCCGATCTGACGCTTCCGGGGCATTTCCTGGCCGATGCGATCGTTAATCTGGGCTCCTTCGACTTCTGTTTCGGGGAGGTCGATCGATGAACGTCTGGCTGGTCGCCCTGCTGCGCGCGCTCCTGATACTGTTGGTCATGCTCCTCAACGGAGCGATGGCCATCTACATGCTGCGTAAGGTCTTAGGCCATGCGCACTTGCGTCTGGGGCCGACCGAGCTCGGTCCGGCGGGATTGGCGCAGCTCATCGCGGACATCGTCAAGCTGCTCGTCAAAGAGGACCGTCATCCCAACCGTTCGGACCGGTGGCTCTATATCGTCGCGCCTTTCATCGTGTTCGTGCCCTCGTTCATGAGCTTCGCCTTCATCCCGTTCTCGGACAAGCTGGTCGCGGCCAACCCCGATCTTTCGCTGCTCATGATGCTCGCCTTCCTGTCGATCCCGCCGCTGGGGATATTCGCCGCCGGCTGGGCTTCACGCTCGAAGTACGCGACCATCGGAGCAGTGCGCGCGGTCGGGGGGATGATCACCTACGAGATCCCGCTCCTGCTCGCCGCCCTGCCTCCGGTCATGCTTGCGGGCAGCGTCAACCTGCAGGCGATCGTACACGCGCAGTCGACCTCGATCTGGTATGTGATCCCCTGCCTGCCCTCGTTCATAGTATTCCTCATCTGTGCGCAGATGGAGATGGGACAGGCGCCCTTCGACATGATCGAGGCCGACCAGGAGCTCGTGGCCGGTTTCGCCACCGAGTACTCCGCGATGCGCTTCGGCTTCATGTATCTGGCGGAGTTCGCGGAGAACTTCGTCATGGCGGCGCTCGCCGTCACCCTGTTCCTGGGGGGCTGGACGCTGCCGGGGATCTCGGCGACGGCGCTGGGGCCCTTCGCGGTCCTGGTCTTCGTGGCCAAGTGCTATATCCTGATCTTCCTCTTCATGATGGTACGCGGTACCTACAGCCGCTACCGGGTCGATCACTATATGAACGTCGGCTGGAAGCGACTTCTGCCGCTGTCGGTCGTCTGGATCATGGTCTTCGCGGCGGCGCTCAAGGTCATCGCGATGCTCAGAGGCGGGGCCTGATGACCAAGCCTGCCCCCAAACTCTCGCGTTGGCCAGGAGGCCTGCTGCGCGCAGCGCGCATCGCTTTGCGCAACCTGCGGCGCCCCAACGTCGTCATCCAGTACCCCAAACAGCGCTATGAGCAACCCGAGCGTTCCCGCTGGGCGGTCGAGCAGGTCTTCGCTGAGGACGGTACGACCAAGTGCACCGCTTGCAGGATCTGCGAGCAGACCTGCCCGGACTTCTGTATCGAGATCGACCTCGAGACCCGTGAGGATAAGACCAAGATCATCCACTCCTGGGCCTACGAACGCGCGACCTGCATGATGTGTGGTCTGTGCGTCGAGGCCTGCCCCTTCGGCGCTATCCGCATGGGACATGATTACGAGCTCGCCCATCGCGAGCCGGAGCTCAAACGTATCGAGCTCCTGGTCGAGGTCGAGGCAGCAGGTCCTCGCAAGAAGGAGGCCAGCGATGCTTAACACGATCGCCTTCGTCGTGCTCGGCGCCGCGCTGATCCTCGGGGCCTTTTCTGTGGTCACGGTCCGCAACGTCATGCATGCGGCCTACTGGCTGCTCGAGGTATCGGTCGTGGTCGCGGGGCTGATCTACTTCCTCTCCGCAGAATACGTCGCGATCCTGCAGCTGCTGGTGTATGTGGGCGCGGTCGGTATGCTCGTCATCTTCACGATCATGCTCACCCGTCGCGACCCGCGTGATGACGAGCGCCCTGACTCGTACTCGTACTTCGCGCTGGCGGCTGCCCTCTTGCTGTTCGCCGCCCTGGCCTTCAGCGTGGTCAAGAGTCCCACGCTGGTCGCCCGTCCGGGCGCGGCCTCGACGTCCCTCGTAGACTTCGGGCTTCAGATGTTCTCGACCTCGGGCTGGGCGCTCGGCTTCGAGATAGCCTCGCTGCTTCTGACGGTGGCGCTGATCGCCGCAGTCTGGTGGACGAAGGAGCGTGATGACTGATGCAGCTGACGGTGAACTTCAGCGCGGTCATCCTGCTTGCAGTGGCGCTCTTCTGCGTCGGGCTTTACGGCGCTTTGGCGCGCAAGTCGGCGATCGGCATCCTGATGTCACTTGAGATGATGAGCATGGCCGTCACGATCAACCTGATCACGCTCGGGCGTTTCGTGAGCCCTCATCCTCTGGATAGCTGGTTCTTCACGGTCTTTCTGATGGTGATCTCGGCGGCCGAGGTCGGCCTTGGTCTTGCCCTGACGATCGCTCTGTATCGGCGCAGCCATACGAGCGAGGTCGATGAAGTCGACGAGTTGAAGGGCTGACGTGATGACCTGGCTGTTCTTCATACCCGCCTTCCCGGCCCTCGGTTTCCTGGCCCTGGCCTTCCTGCCGCGCGTCTGGCGCAACCGTCTGGTCTACCTCGGTCCGGTGCTGGTCGGGGTCTCGGCGGTCGTCGCTGTCATGGGCTTCCTCCACTACTATCCGGGAGGCGAGGTCTCCCATCCCTTCCTGACCTACAGCTGGGCGCTCGCCCGCATGGGCTCGACCCAGTTGCTGATCTCGTTCAAGATCGATTCGCTTGCGATCCTGATGCTTGCGATGGTCTCGATCGTGGGGCTCTGCGTCCAGATATACTCGCTCTTCTATATGAAAGACGACGAGCGCCGGGGCTGGTACTTCTGCGTGCTTCTGCTCTTCACGGCGGCGATGCTCGCGCTGGTCGCCTCCGGAAACCTCCTGCTCATGTTCGCCGCCTGGGAGCTCATGGGCGTCTGCTCGTACCTGCTCATCGGCTTCTGGTACACGAAAGAGGAGCCGCGGCGGGCCTCGATCAAGGCCTTCCTGGTCACCCGCGCCGGCGACGTCGGCTTCTTCATCGCTCTGGCCGTGATCTACGGCGCCTGCGGGTCCTTCGAGCTCTCGACCATCCTGCGCACGGCGCCGTCCTGGCCTGCGGCCTCGGTGGTGACGGTCGGCATCTGTCTGCTCTGGGCCGCTGCGGGTAAATCCGCGCAGCTGCCGCTGTCAGTCTGGTTGCCGGACGCGATGGCAGGCCCCACGCCGGCCTCGGCCATCATCCACGCGGCGACCATGGTCGCTGCCGGGATCTTCGTTCTGGCGCGCATGATGCCGGTGCTGGCGCAGTCTGCGCTGGTCCTGCATATCGCGCTCTGGGTCGGCATCATCACGGCGATCTTCGGGGCGCTGCTCGCGGTCTTCCAGACCGACATCAAGCGCATCCTGGCCTTCTCGACCATCTCGCAGCTGGGCCTCATGTTCGCGGCGCTGGGCATCGGGTCCATCGACGCTGCGATCTTCCACCTGATCACTCATGCCTTCTTCAAGTCGCTGCTCTTTCTGGCAGCAGGCTCGATCATCCACGCGACCGGCACCCAGGACATCCGCAAGATGGGGGGCCTGGTCCGGCGTATGCCGATCATCTCGCTCATCTTCACCGTGGGCGCACTCTCTCTTGCCGGCGTCGTGCCGCTCTCGGGCTTCTTCAGCAAGGACGCCATCTTCGAGAGCTTCCTGGTCGCCCATCAACCGGTGGTCTTCGCGCTCGGGCTGCTCATGGCCGCGCTCACGGCGCTCTATGTGGCCAAGACCTGGCTGACGGTGTTCTTCGGGGATGCCCACAACACCGAGGCTCATGAGGGCGCCCTGCTCGAGATCATCCCGACGGGTCTGCTCGCGGTCTTCACGCTGCTGCTCGGTTTCACCGCGAAGAGCTGGCTGGGTTATCTGGACGTCCATGTCGAGATGCCGACGATCCCGATGGCGACGATCTCGACCGGGGTCATGATCGTCGGAGCAGCGGCCGGGTTCTTCCTGTACCTGCGTCACATCGACAACGATTGGTTCGCTGCCCGCAGCCCGCGTCTCATGAAGGCGCTCGACGCGCGGCTCTACACCGATGCGTTCTATGAGAAGGTCATCGTAGGTCCCTACTTCGGGCTCTCGAACCTGTTCTGGAGCCTGGACCGGACGGTCATCGATGGGGTGGTCAACGCGGCCGCCACAAGCTATCGCCGTCTGACGGCGTTCGCCTGGCGCGCGGACGCTCACGGGATCGACGGCGCCGTCAACACGCTTGCTGCGACCGTTCGCCACGCAAGCACGCTCACGCGCAAGGTCGAGACCGGACATGTCCGGGCCTATCAACGCTTCACTGTCGGAGCTGTCATCCTGCTCATCATCGTCCTGTTCGCTGTCCTGATCCTGAAGGGGGCAATGTAGTGCTCAGTTTCACCATCTTCGTCCCGCTCATCGGCGTTGTGCTCATCGCGCTCTTGCCCAAGAAGCTGGAGAGTGCGTCCAAGTGGATCGCGCTGACCTTGAGCGTCGTCGACTTCGCTTCGGTCGTCTACCTGTTCACCCAGTTCAAGCGCGGCAGCGATGCGATGCAGTTCGTCACGCGACTCCCCTGGATCCCGCAGCTCAACATCTTCTATCATCAGGGACTCGACGGGCTCTCTCTGCCGCTGCTCGGCCTCTCGACCCTGCTCTTCGTGGTCGCGATACTCGCCAGCTGGAAGATCACCCACAAGCCCAAGCTGTACTTCGCCATGATGCTCCTGCTCTCGGTGGGGCTCTCGGGCGTGTTCACCGCGCTCGATCTCGTGCTCTTCTACCTCTTCTGGGAGATCGTTCTGATCCCGATGTACTTCCTGATATCGGAGTGGGGAGGCGAGCGGCGCCATTACGCCGCGATCAAGTTCTTCCTCTACACCTTCCTGGGCTCGGTGTTCATGCTGGTCGGTATCGTCGCGCTCTATCTTGCGACGGGCAGCTTCGACATGATCGTACTGCGCCATGCAGCCGCGAGTCTGGGTGGGGGAGCCTTCGGAACGCCGGCCTGGTGGATCTTCGCAGCCTTTGCCCTGGGCTTCGCGGTCAAGGTCCCCGTCTGGCCCTTCCATACCTGGCTGCCGGATGCCCACGTGCAGGCGCCGACGGCGGCCTCGGTGCTGCTTGCCGGCATCATGCTGAAGATGGGACTCTACGGCTTCCTGCGCATCGCGGTGCCGATCCTGCCGCAGGCCTTCGTCCACTGGCAGCTGATCATCGGCATCCTGGCTACCGTCTCGATCATCTACGGGGCGATCGTCGCCTTTGCGCAGACTGACATCAAGAAGCTCGTCGCCTACAGTTCGGTCTCGCACATGGGCTTTGCGATGCTCGGCATCGCAGCCGGGACCGCTGCCGGCTTCAACGGCGCGATGGCCGTCTCGATCAGCCACGGGCTTATCGCCGGCATGCTGTTCCTTCTGGTCGGCCATGTCTACGAGCGCACCCACACCCGCGAGATCGCCAAACTCAGCGGCGTGGCCGCGGTGATGCCGCGCTATGCGGCCGCCTTCAGCTTCGCGAGTTTCGCGGCGATGGGGGTGCCCCTGCTCTCCGGTTTCGTGGGCGAGTTCCTGACGCTGGTGGGGACCTGGAGCTCGAAGAACCTGCCGCACATCCTCGTGATCCTGGCCGGTGTCGGGATCCTGCTCGGGGGCGCCTACATGCTCTGGCTCATGCAGCGCTTCATCTTCGGGACGCCCTCGCCGGCGATCGAAGGACAGCCCGATATCACCGCGCGTGAGATGACCACGGTCCTGCCGCTGGCGGTCTGCGTGGTCGCCATCGGTGTGTTCTGGGTGATCCTGCTGCAGTATGCGAACCCGATCGCCGTGATGCTCCAGAAGGCAGTGGGGGCTTAGCGCATGGTCCAGTTCCACACCGTCGTACCGCTGCTTTTCAAGGGCTACGCCCTGCTCTTCCCGGAGGCGCTGCTGATACTGGCGGCGTTCTGGGCGCTCTTCGCGACCCATCTGCCCGGGCGCGACCGGGGGGCCTCGATCGTCGCAGCCGTCCTGGTGACTGTTGCCGGGCTGATCACCGCCTTCACGGCTGCAGGTACGGCGCTCTTCGGCGCCAAACTGCTCGCAACGACCGACACGCGCTTCGGGGGCGTCGCCCTCTGTGCGCTGGCGTTGATCTGGCTCATCTGGACGGCGACGGATGGTAAGGGGAGGACGGCCGAGGCGGTCGCGCTGGTCTGTCTGTCGCTGACGGGCGCGCTGCTGGCGATCCAGGCAGCTGATCTGATCATCCTGCTGCTCTCGCTCGAACTCTCAGCGATGCCGATCTACGTACTGATCGGCTATCGTCGCCGGCGCAAGCGCGGTCTGGAAGGCGCGCTCAAGTACTTCCTGCTCTCGATGTTGACCTCGCTCTTCCTGTTCTACGGGGCAAGCTTCGCCTTTGGACTTGTCGGCACCACGAGCTATGCGGGGCTCTTGAACCTGCCCGCCGAACCGCTGGCGGCCGTGGTCCTGATCTTCATGTTCGTCGGGATCCTGGCCAAAATGAGCGTCGCCCCCTTCCATTTCTGGGCGCCGGATGCTTACGAGGGCGCCCAGCCCTGGTCGGTCGCCTTTGCGGCGACGGTGCCGAAGGTCGCGGCGAGCTTCGTGCTCGTCCGTCTGATCGCGATGCTGCAGGGGCAGGCGGACCTGCTCAAGTGGGCCCTGCTGATCGCCGCTGTGCTCAGCATGCTCATCGGGAGCCTTGGCGCGCTGACGCAGACCGATGTCCGGCGGATGATGGCCTACTCGGGCGTGGTGAACATGGGCTATGTGCTCGTGGCGCTTGGGGCGGCCGGAACAGTTGTTGCCGGTGAGAGCCTGTACTTCGCGCTGTTCTTCACGGTCGCCTACGCGCTGCCGACGATGGGGATACTCCTGATCTGCGCCAGCGAGGGAAGCAAGGTCTCTGATCTGGCGGGGCTCTCGAAGCGCCGTCCGGTCGCGGCGGGCGCGCTGGCGGTCAGTGCCCTGTCATTGGTCGGTGTGCCACCCCTGATGGGCTTTTTCGGGAAGTTCTTCATCTTCCTGAGCGGCGTAGCGAGTAAGCTCCTGCCCTTCGTGATCATCATGGTGGTCTTCAGCGTGGTCTCGGCCTTCTATTACCTGCGCCTGATCAAGGCGGCGTTCTTCGACGCGCCTGCGGGTGAAGAGCCGGAGAAGCCCCGCGCCTCCCTGGGCGCTGAGCTCGCAGTGCTTTTATGCGCCCTGCTGACGTTCGGCGGCGGTCTCGCCTCGGGCCTGATCATGGCCTGGATCATCTCCGCTCGCTACTAGCTGACAAAAGGGGCCAGGGGGACAGGGACCAGGGGGACAGGCACCATGGTCCCACTTTAGCTTTGGTGGTGAGGGGGCTTGCTCGCGTACGCGAACGAGCCCCCTCGCCCTCAGACCTGCAAGATAAAACGGTCGACCACGGTGCCTGTCCCCCTGGTCCCCTGGTTCCTTTGATTGTGTGCTGTTTCTTAAGGCGACATGGGTAAACTGTGAACCCTCCTGTGTAACTCCGCCACGGGGAGTATCGTGGAATCAGATACTTACAGGAGAGGTCGACCAAGAAAGGATCTCACGTATGGATACTCGTCCGAACGAACAAGGACCGGATCAGGGGCCTCAGGCGCCTGAGCCGCTGCCAATAGCGACGCCGATCCCTGCTGTTGCCCCGGCGCCGTCACCGATGCCGGCCTCGCAGGCGACACCGTCACCGATGCCGGCGCCAGCCCCTGCCACCCCGGCCTCGGCACCATCGCCGGGGTCGGCCCCACAAGTGGCACCGACCCCGACACTGGCGCCAGCCCCTGCCGCCCCTGCCCCGGCGCCAGCACCGGCGCCGAAGAAGCCCGCTTCCGGCCCGAAGATATGGGCGCTCGTGCTGGTCACAGCGGTCATCGCGGCGCTCATCGGCGCCTTCGCCGCTGCCGGCCTCACTCTGCTCGTGACCAAGCGCTCCGATACCCGTACCATCTTCTCATCTGCGCCGATCACGCCCACACAGGGCGGCACGACGATCAAGGTCAAAGGTGAGTCGACGAGTCTTTCCGAGGTCGTGGCGCAGAAGGCTCTGCCCTCGGTCGTGAGCATCTCGGTCAGCGCGCCGGCGCAAGGTAACCCCTTTACGGGGCAGGGCAGCGGATCCTTGACCCAGCAGGACAGCGGTTCTGGTGTCATCATCAAATCGGACGGTTACATCATCACGAACAATCACGTCATCTCTGGCGGGACGAAGATCGAGGTCAACGCGGGCGGCAAGAACTACACCGCCAAGGTCGTCGGAGCGGACCCCGGCACCGACATCGCCGTACTCAAGATCGATGCGAAGGACCTGCCGGCGATCCAGATCGGGACCTCGAACGATCTGCGGGTCGGCCAGTACGTCATGGCGATCGGCTGTCCCTTCGGACTTGAGAAGTCCGTCAGCACGGGCATCATCTCGGGACTCGGCCGCAGTGACCTGATGGCGACCAACACCTATGTGACCGCCTATACGAATCTGATCCAGACCGATGCCGCGATCAATCCGGGCAACTCCGGCGGAGCGCTCGTCGACCAGAACGCCCACCTCATCGGGATCAACGCGCTCATCAACTCGACTTCCGGCAGCTCTGCCGGCGTCGGTTTCGCCATCCCGATCGACACGGCCATCGACATCGCCAACCAGCTCATGACCACCGGCAAGGTCGTTCATCCCTTCCTCGGCGTCAGCACCCAGACGATCACCAGCGACGTCGCCGCGGCCTACAACATGCCGGTCAAAGAAGGCGCCTTCATCATCGCCGTCAGCAGCGGCTCACCTGCCGCCGCCGCAGGGCTCAAGGCCAACGACATCATCACTGAGATCGATGGCACGAAGATCACGAGCTCAGATGACGTGTTCAAGGCGGTGAGGGCGTCCAAGGTCGGCGCCGAGATCAAGATCACCTACTATCGGGGAACGAGCAAGCATACGACCACAGCGAAGCTTGCCGCAGACAATACCCAGCAACAGCAGCAACAGCAGGGGAGCACGGGCGGCAGCTCGACCGACCCCCACTCGGGTTATACTCCCCAGGAGCTACGGGATCTGCTTCAGAACGGGCTGGGCGGCAACTAGTACAACTCGAGGCGCGTTCATTTTTTTGATTGAGAGCGGCCAGCCGGCGACATCGAGCCACCGGCTGGCCGTTTATCTTACCCCTAATAATCCTCTGCCAGCAGGAAGTCGCGGATGTGATCGTGTCGGATGCCGTCACGGCTCATATCGACTTCATCCAGAGAGACGACATACTTCGGGAAGTTGTCGGGGATGTCGCGCAGGACGCCGAACTCCCGTTGTATGGTCGTCTCCTCAGCCAGCAGGTAGCAGACCTGGACGTAGAGGCGCTCTTCTCCACGCACGGCAACGAAGTCGATCTCTTTGTCACCGACGCGTCCGACCGATACCTGGTAGTCTCTTCGCAGGAGCTCCAGGCAGACCATGTTCTCCAGGACAAGTTCGATATCACGTTCGTTGTAGCCATACACTGCTTCGCGCAGTCCGTGGTCAGTCACGTAGTATTTTTCGTTAAGCTGTAGCATCTTTTTGCCGGGCACATCCAGACGACGGATCTTCTCGAACAGGTAGGCGTTCTCGCAGCCTTTGAGATAATTCAGGATGGTCTCTGGCGCAGCGGTCCGGCGCTCACTCTTAAAGAAATCAGATATGCTGTTCGCGGAAAAGGTCTTACTGATATTGGCCATGACGTAGGTGATGATCCGCTCCAGCAGGTCGACGTCTCTGAACTTGTTCCGTTTCATGATGTCTTTGATAACAACCGAGGCATAGAGGTCTTGCAAATACCGTTTCGCCTCTGCTTCTGTCAGCTCAAGTGTTGTCAGAAAAGGCATCCCGCCTTGTTTCTGATAGCGCGTGAAGAGCTCCTGGCCGGAGAGGGCGGGGGTGATCTCTCTGGTGGCTTGACAGAATTCAGCGAACGAGAAGGGGTAGATCTTGACCTCGATGTATCTGCCGGACAGGCGCGTCGCATATTCCCCTGCCAGCATCTTCGCGTTCGAACCCGTGATGTAGATATCGACATCAGAGTTGACGCGCAGAGAGTTGACGCAGCTTTCCCAGTCAGTTACTTCCTGAAGCTCGTCGAGGAACAGATAAGCTCGTCCTGGCAGGGAGTCCAGTTTCGCTTTGATGTGGTCGTGAAGCACCTCCGGGTCCTTCAGGCGTCGCAGGCTCAGGTCCTCGAAGTTATAGGAGAGGAACTGGTCCTTCGAGATGCCGCGCGTAAGCAATTCCGCCTTGATAAGTTCGAGCATGACAGATTTTCCACTTCTGCGCAGCCCTGTCATGATCTTCACTAACTCAGGTTGGTCCAGGAAACCCCGGATCTTTTTCATATAGGTTTCTCTTGTGATCATGGCGATAACCACCTTCAATCGTAATAGTCCACCTGTATCAATCGTAACTGAAAGATCTCGGCATTTCAATAGATGTTTCAGTTATAACTGAAAGTATCTGCGATTTTAGGAAAAGTTTCAGTTATACCTGAAACGACAAAAAACCGGCCAGAAGCGTTCTCCTGGCCGGTTATGGTCGCGGTTATCGAA
>JGI20166J26741_11462140_pt1 | contig 13302 bp, 1 predicted proteins | sample TergutCu122P5_FD_26741 | JGI IMG/M metagenome (IMG submission 26741)
ATTGGTGGGGCAACCAATGGTGCAGCAGCCCGACGGATTTCCGGGCCGCGACGACCGGCACGATAACATTGCAGCCGGATACATATTACCCGTTCAGAATGGATTACAGCCAGGGCTACGGCGGCGCTTTCGCCAGGCTGCGCTGGGCCAAGACGACCGGGAGCGATCAGTTCGCGGACGTCATCATCCCCCCGGGCGCGTTTTATCTGGACGACGCCTTTAAGCCGGCGCTGATAACGGATCTGGACACTTCCGGCATCGACCAGAACGGCCAGGGCACCGTGAAAATGGACGTGACCGGCTTTACCCCCAGCACGACGCTCGGCCTGGTTTCCACCACCGACGTACTGCAACAAAACGTCACCCCCATAAATTACACGTTAAGCGGCGGCGTGGCGTCAGTCACGCTCCCGGCGGGGCTCGCGCAGGGCTATTATAAGTTCATCGCCACGGAAAACGGCGTCAAGACCGTAAGCCCGGTGCTGGTCACGCAATACGTCGGCGGCACGCCCAGGGCGGAATACCCGCGCCCGGATTACGCCAGGGATTACGCCTGGGATACGCTAAACGGCACGTGGGATTTCAAGTTTAACAGGCAGGGCCTTGACGAGACGGGCTGGGAAAACGGCCTGACAAACCCGCGCAAGATCCTTGTGCCGTACCCGTGGCAATCGCCCTTATCCGGCATCTGCGACACGACGGAGATAGGCGGCGTCGCCTGGTATTTCAGAACGTTCACGCCGGGGGACAAATACACCGGCAAGCGCGTATACATCAAATTCGGCGCGGTTGACGCGGAGTGCTGGCTGTATGTCAACGGCACATACGTCGGGTACCACAACGGCGGCTACACCCCGTTTGAATACGATATAACGGACCTTGTTACGGTCGGCCGGCAAGCGACGGTCGCCCTCAAGGTTCGCGACCTGGCGAGGTCCGGCGACAGCTACACGGCGCTCATCGGCAAGCAGGGCTGGTCCGCCCCGGTCGGTTACACGAGCACATCCGGCATATGGCAGTCCGTCATCCTGGAGGGCAGATACTCCGCCACGCAGATGCAGTATGTCCATGTGGACCCGCTGGTCGGCGGGAGCGAGAACGTCGTCCCGGCGGACGGCCAGGCCAGGCTCAGGGTCACCGTGGCCGGCGGCGCGGGCAAGACGCTCACCTTCGGCTATAACTTCAAGAGCGTCGTCTGGGACGACACAAACGGCGTAAACGTCGTCAATTCCGGCGGCAAGGCCTCCACGATAACGGGCACCGCGACAATAAACGTCCCGGCGGGCGCGGACCCGTATGAGGCGGATATTACTGTGGCCGTCCCGAATCAGCAGCTCTGGAGCCCGGATACGCCCAATCTGTACGACGGCGAGGTTACGCTCAAAGACGGCGCGGCGCTCGTTGACGACGTCAAGATGTACTTTGGCCAGCGCTCCATCGGCAATGATTTCTGGCCAACGAGCAACAACGCCTATAAATACACGCTGCTCAACAACAAGCCCGTCTTTGAGTCCGGCTTGCTTGACCAGGGCTTCTGGCCGGCCGGCGTATACACCGCGCCCACCGAGGCGGCCCTTAAGTCCGATATAAAAGACATGCGCGATCTGGGCTTCAACATGATAAGGAAGCACATCAAGATAGAGGACCCGCTGCAATATCTCTGGTGCGACAGGCTGGGCATGCTGGTCTGGCAGGATATGCCCTGGGCCACGAACATGAGCAGCACGTCCGATAAATCCGGCCGCGTCCTGTATCAGAACACGCTGGCGGACCTTATCAACCGCGATTACAACCACCCCGGCAAAATCGCCTATATCCTCTTTAACGAGACATGGGGGGTGGACCGCGTTCCGGACACCGCCAACTGGATCATCAGCCTGTATAATTCCGTAAAGGCCAACGATACGTCGGGCAGGCTGGTTGAGGACATGTCCCCGTGCAACTACGACCACCTGAACCCGACGGATATGGACACGTTCCATATGTATCCCGGCGATTATACCGGCGCGAAGAATATGGTCGATACATTCGACAGCAATATCTACATCGGCTCAACGTATAACTACAACCAATGGGGCTCCCCGGCCGGCACGTTCAAGCAGGACGGCGCGCCCTGGCTCAATTCCGAGTTCGGCGGCGTAGCGTCGGGTTCCGGCGATATGGACATCTCCTGGTGCTTCAAGTACCAGACCGATATCCAGAGGCTGCGCCAGAAGCTGCAGGGCTACGCCTATACCGAGGTTTCCGACGTCGAGTACGAGCGCAACGGTATGCTCAAGTACGACAGAAGCCATAAGGCGCTCGGCTATGACGAGATTGCCTACGGCGGGGATATGAGCGCCAAATACCTGAACCAGGCGGATTACGTCGGCGTGAACAAAGCGCCTGTCGTGACCATGGCCCCCGGCGACACATATTCCGCCACTATCGGCGCGATACGCTGGTCCGACACGGATACCGGCCCGTTCACGCTCAAATGGCGCGTGGACGGCACGGATCAGTTCGGCAACAAGATCGATACGTCGGGCATACCCGGATTCAGGGGGCAGGCGGCGATAAATTACGCCCCGTACGTCTATGAGACAAAGTCCATGTCGTTCATCATTCCCGCGGAAGGCCGCTTCAGCCGGCTGGCCGGGACGGTGACCGTCTGGGTGGAGGACGGCGCGGGAAAGACCATCGCCAAGAACTTCACCAATTTTAAGGTACTGACAGGCAGTTCCCTGCCCGTTTCAGAGAAGATCGCCGACAATTCCTATGTGCTCCGCCAGAGCACGCCGGTATCCGATACGAACACGGGCACCGCGGCCAACGCCAAGACCGGCGCGCTCACATATCAATACACGATACCGTCCGGCTTCGACATCGACAGCCTGACGTCGCTCAACCTGACGGCGGAGCTTTCCGCGGCCCAAAAGCTGAGCACCAACGGCAATATCAACGCCCGCCCGCAGACCGCCGCCGGCTATGAGACGCCCTCCGACGTCACGGTCAGCGTGAACGGTCATGAAATCGGCACGGTCAGCCTGCCGGACGCCCCGTGCGATATGCGCGGCACAATGAGCCTTGATTCGGGTTCCGCCAGCGAAAGCGCCGGTTTCGGATACCTCGTCAATCTCAACCTCGACAGAGCCGTTGTGGCTTCGCTCAAAGACGAGCTCAAGGCTTCCCCCACGCTCACCGTCAAATACGAGGTCAAGACGGCCGCCGCCCATCAAAACGGCGTGCGCGCCTTCGCGGACACCGCCGGGCGCTACCCGGTCAACCCCAGCGTCGTGCTCAACCCGCCGGAACTGTATTATCAGGCCGGCCCGCAGGCCCAGGGTACGCTGACATTCAGCCAGCCGCTGACCGGCGCGGATTATTCCGTCGAGGCGGACGTAAACGGCGCCGCCGCAATAAACGCCGGCTACAGCGTCGCGGTGAACGGCGGTTCCGTGGCGGTTTCGGGCAACGGCGTCAATAAGAGTTTTGACGCCGGCGTCCCCGTGAGCCATGTAAAGGTCACGTTCTTTGACCAGGAAGTCAGGGTTTATGTAAACAACAACCCGCAGCCTGTCATAGACGTTTACGGCGCTGCCGGCGCGGCCGCAAGCGTCGCGGTGACGGGCTCCCTGAGCAACGTGACGGTTCTGCCGGAGACGTTCGTCAGCGCCTCAAACGTGCTGCTTACCGGCAAGAACACCCAGTTTGTCGAGAGCTTCAACACGGCCAACGACTGGAAATGGGACGGTTCCGTCCGCGGGACATGGAGCGGCGCCGTCGCGGCCAACAACTACCGTATGCCGTTTCCGACGGGCACCGTGGGCGGCGCAATACTGTTCAACAACGCGATAACCGTCGGCGACGGCACTGTCGCCTATGACATCAACTTCAACGGCGCGGCGCCCGCCGCGAACAACAACGCGGGCATGGTTCTGCGCTCGCAGCCGGATTACACCAACGCCAGCGACGCGGCCAACGGCATATATGTCGGCATAGGCAGCTCCATCACCGGGCCGAATATCTCCGGGGGTTTCCTGCAGTGCGGGCGCGTAGCGGGGCACGGCTGGACGGAGATATTGCGGACGCAGTTCCCGGCGGCGCTCGGCGCGTTTGACAGCAATAAGACGTACCGGGTAAAGACCGTTATGGACGGCCCGCGCTACACCGTATATATAAACGATGTTTTCGCCGCGGATTTCTATGACGCCACGTATACGTCCGGCTCGGTGGTTCTGCGCGACTGGAACTGCACAAGCGGCTGGTTCGACAACATAGTGGTGTCGGCGTGTCCCGATTATACGGCGTCGTTTACGCCCGGGTCCGCTTACACGACGTCCAATCTCACCGGTTACAACTACAACGGCGTGAGAACCGACGAATGGCAGACGTACGGCGCATGGGCCGTTGATAACCAGGCGTTCCGGGCGACCGGCGCGGGAACCGCCCTCACCGGCAACGACACCTGGGTCAACCAGTCGGCCTCCGTCAAGCTCAATCTTAACGCCGATTCCGCGGCGGGCCTCATCGTGCGGGCCACCGGCGCGGCGAATAAGGCCAACGGCTTCGCCGCCGTTGTGGACAGCGCGGCTTCCACGGTAACCCTCGGGCAATTATCGGACGGCAGCTTCACCGCGCTCAAAACGGCGGCCGCCTACGCCGCCCCCGGAAGCGCCGGCACGCTGCGCGTCACGGCATCCGGCGACGTCATCAGCGTCTACTGCAACGACAGCGTAAACCCGGTCATAACATACGCTTACGGGGCGGGCGAAGGCAACGCCACGGGCAAAACAGGGCTGGTTTGCCTTAGAGGGAGCGCGCTGTTTGACGATGTCTCGGCTACCGATAAGTTTGTCATGGCAGAGAACTTTGACCCCAGGGCGCTGGACGGCTGGCAGAACGTCGGCGGCGGCTGGAGCGTGAACAACAACGTCCTTTCCGTCCCGACAGGCACGGACAACAAGCTTGTCGGGCTGTACGCCGATCTTTCCGACTACACGCTGGACTTTGATTACCGCTTTGACAGCAAAGACACCACCACCAAGAACAACGGCACAATCATCCTGCGCGGCACGGATTTCGGCTCCGGCCAGGACCAGATGAAGGGCTACCTGATCGGGCTTGGCACAAACACCATCAACAGCGTCGCCAATGTCCCGCTGCTGGAGTTCGGCGACTCGATGTACGGATGGCGGCTCATCAAGGACCTCAACCAATCCAACACGCCCGGCCTGACCGCGGATATGGGCAGATGGTATCACTTCAGGATAGCGGTCAGCGGGGCGCGCGTGCAGATATATCTGGACAACGCGGCCGCGCCTATTATGGACGTCACCGACACCTCGCAGGGCTACAGTTTTGGCCAGATCGGCTTCCGCAATTTCCACGCGGGCGTCAGCTTTAAGAATTTCGTTTTGACGCCGGCCGGCGTCGCGGTTCCGAACCGCAATGATATGGTCCTCACAGCCTCCGCCGACAGCGGCAAACTCGTCGCGAAGCTCGAAAATTACTCAAGCGCCGCCTGTTCCGCGAAATTGATCGCCGGGGTCTATAAAGACGGCAGACTGGTCCATATCGAAGCGTTCGACAGGGCCGCCCAGCCTGGCCTCGCCCTGGTTCAGGCGTTTGGTTTCAACACGGCGGATTACCCCGGCTGCGAGTTTAAGGTGTTCGCCTGGGACGCTTCCTCGTTCGCGCCGCTTTGCGCGGCCGCCGATATTGTCGCCGCCAGCCCCCCGGTTTCGCTCAATTGAGTGATACTGTTTCTTAATGAAGGTAGACATAAATCAGCTATCCTCCATAAGCGCGCGCAGACCTGCGAATAAAAGATTTCGCTGTGTCTGCGCGCATTACGGATGTACGCTGATTTATGTCAATGATAAAAAAGAAACAGTACACGGTAATTTCATCGTTTATGACAATCTTGTTACAGAGTTTTCTATTCTTTTTTCCAGCCTATGGTAGGGGTTGGCCTTGACCCGCCTGCACACGCTGCGAAGACGGAACGGTCAAGACCGTTCCCTACAGTCTGTAGGGGGGAACTGTGTTCACCCGCCGGATGCCCTAACGGTTACCGTCATTGCGGCCACTACGAGTGCCGTCATTGCGGGCTTGACCCGCAATCTCACCTACTAATCAGGGTTTGCCGCGAAGGTTAGGCGGCGACCGTAGGGCAAGGGCTCTGCTCTTGCCGCGCCATGCCGGTTTTATACTATTATGTTTGCCCGGAAGGATTTAAACTTGGAGTGGCTGGAGATTGCGGGTCAAGCCCGCAATGACGGAACCGTAGGGGCCGCAATGACGGGGGGCGGGGGCAATGACAGGGTGGCAATGACGGCAGGGACTGGAGGCGTCGGGAGCAGAGCCCACGCCCTACGGCGGAACGGTCAAGCCCGTTCCCTACAGAATCCGAAAGATGAATCATCGTTTAACTCTTGCAACACAATTGTAATAAACTATGAAATTACCGTGAGAAGCAGTATAGCCTTAAACGAAAGGACGGGGTATTGTTGAGGATAAAGAATAAAGGAAAGAAGGCCGCCGCCTTGACCTTGTCGGCCGCGCTGGCTTTAAGCGCCAACGTTTCTTTGACGCGCGCCGCCGCTCCTCCGCGGGGCAACACAAATTACGTCAACAACCAGGGGGCCTTATTGGACGACGCGTTCGCGGAGCTGCCGCTTTCCGCGGTCAAGGCGTCCGGATGGCTTGAAAATCAGCTGCTGCTGCAAAAGAACGGCTTGAGCGGCCACATGTACCTGTTCGGCGACTACAGCGACACCGGGAGCATGTGGCTGGGCGCGCCGAGCGGGGAGGCGTGGGAGCGCGGCCCTTATTACATGCGCGGCCTTGTGGCGCTGGCGTTCTCGCTTGAGGACCCGGGCCTTGAGGCGCAGGCCATGAAATGGATAAACGCGGTTTTGAACAGCCAGAAGGCCGACGGCAGTTTCGGGCCCGTGGCCGTCGGGGACTGGTGGCCGGAGATGCCGGTTCTGATGGCGCTGCGCGATTATTATGAATACACCGATTACAAGGGCGCGCCGGACGGCAGGATTCTGCCGTTTATGGAGAACTATTTCAGGTTCCAGCAGGCCCAGCTCCCCGCCCACCACCTGAACAACTGGGCGGACGAGCGCGGCGGAGACAACATCGACAGCGTTTACTGGCTGTATGACCGGCTTTATGATTCGGCAAACCCGGGCGCGGCGGATTGGCTGCTTGATCTGGGGAATACGCTGAAATCCCAGACCGCCGACTGGCTGACGCGGTATACCGGCACCACCGTGCGCCAGCATGTCGTCAATACGAGCCAGGGGCTTAAAATGCCCGCCGTCTATTATCAGTACGACGGCGGCGAGGCGTATAAGCAAGCGGCGGCGAACGGCATTTTCAACTGGTCCCTTGACCACGGGCGCATCGACGGCCTGCCAAATTCCGACGAGGGCGCGCGCGACAACCTCTCGACAAGGGGCACAGAGACCTGCGGCATTGTCGAGAACATGCTCTCCATGGAGACAAACGAGCGCATCCTGGGCGAGGCGTGGATGGGCGATTATATCGAGCGCGTCGCTTACAACGCGCTGCCGGCGGCTATAACGCCGGACAGCACGGGGCATACGTATTTTGTGCTTCAAAATCAGGTGCTCGCCACCCTCGGCAACCACGAGTTCTTAAACGACCACGGCGACAGCTCCGCTTTCGGCGCGCCCAACGGCTACGACTGCTGCTTCGCCAATTTCCATATGGGCTGGCCGAAGTTTGTGCAAACCATGTGGATGGCCACGCGAAATGACGGCCTCGCCGTGACGGCTTACGGGCCCAACAGCGTCACCGCGAAAGTAGCGGGCGGCAAGACCGCGAAGTTTGACGAGCAGACCGATTATCCGTTTAAGGACACGGTTAAACTGATTTACGGCGGGGACGCGGCGTCGTTTGAGCTAAAGCTGCGCGTGCCCGCGTGGGCGCGGGGCCCCGTCATAACGGTCAACGGCCTCGCCATGGACGGCGTCGCCGCCGGGGATTATTATACGGTCAACCGCGCCTGGCAATACGGCGATATCGTCACGCTCACATTCCCGAGCGAGATAAAGGCCACAACCTGGTATAACAATTCCGTCGGGATTGAAAAGGGCGCGCTCATCTTCGGCCTTAAAATCGACGAGCAGTGGCGCAGGCTGGACGGCGCGGACGGCAATGATCTGCGCGAGGAAAAGGTCAACCGCCAGCCGGATTACCCAACGCGCGAGGTCTTCGCCGCCGGCAGGTGGAATTACGGGCTCGTCATCGACTACAACAACCCCGCCGCGGGTTTCCAAGTGCAGGAAGCCGATAAGGTGGGCCTTCAGCCGTTCAGCCAGGACGGCGCGCCCATAACGCTCAAAGCTGTCGGGCAGGTTATACCGAATTGGAAGCTGGACGGCAACCTCGCGGGGCCCCAGCCGGTCATCACGCCTTATGACAATTCCATGACCGAGCCGATTGAGCTTATACCGTACGGCTCGGAACGCCTCAGAATTTCCGAGTTCCCTAGGATAGGGAATCCGGCGGGCACGGTCGTCAGAAACGACGGCCGCGCCATAACATTCAACGGCGCCGATTATACGGAGTTTAAGAACGTCGTCGTCCCGGACGCCGGGGATTACGCGCTCAACATAACCGGCGGCGGCTCCGGGAGCGTCATCATCAACGGCAAATACAGTGAAGCCGTCTCCCTCGCCGGCGGTACGGCGCAGATAACCGGCCTCAAGTCCAAAACAAGCGGCTCTTTCCAGTTCAACAGCGCCAATTATAACAACGTCCGCTTCACGCCGGGGCTTTCCGTCTCTTCCATCGAGGTCGTCCCGGTCAGCCCGGCCGTCGGCGGTCTGGTCGTATCCGCGGCGTCCAGGGCCAAGACATCCATGCGCTTTGTAACAAACCTGTCGGATCAGGAACAGCCCTTCACGGTCGTCTACGGGACGCAGTCCGGCGTGTACGACAAGGAGACGTCCGGCTTTAAGAGCGGCACCGCGGTCATAACCGGCCTTGACCCGGATAAAACGTATTACGCCAAGGTAAAGACGATAATCAACGGCGTTCCCGGGGAGAGCAAGGAATACGTCTTTGACCCGGTGAGCGGCGAACTTTTGCCCAACCCGAACGCCGCGCCGGCGAATTACGCGGGATTCGGCCAGCTTGGCGATATGCGGAGCGACTGGACATTGTATGACCCGAACAGCTCAATATCGTTCACTTCCGATACCCCGCCGGCCATGCGGTTTAACCGTAACACGGACATGAAAGCCGTCCTGACGGGCCAGGGTTCCGCCAACTGGTCCGATTACGCCGCGGAGGCGACGCTTTCCGTAGACGATTTGGCCCGGAACAACTGCGGCATGATGTTCCGGGTGACGAGCCCAACCACCGGCCCCGACGGGTACCACGGGTATTTCGCCGGCATCGGCAGGGTTGCGGGCAGCGTCAACGGCCCGGGTGTAATAATCGGCTACGCGGACGGCGGCTGGCATGAGCTTAAGACCATTCCGTGGGCCATAACCGCCGGGACGCGCTATAATATCAAGGTCGTCGCTTACGGCGAAAAGTTCGCGGTCTATGTCGATAACGCGCTTGTGACGACGTTTGACGATACGCGTTTCGGCGGCGGGACTATCGGGCTGCGCGCCTATGACGAGGCGTTCACGGCGTATAACGCGGCGGTGCGCCCCGTGACCGCGGACGACCTTAAAGTATTTGCCGTCACGAGCGGCGGCCTAACGCCGAACCCCGCCCCGAACGCGGTTTACGCCGGCTTTGGCGCCGTCTCCGATTTTAACGCCGCGTGGCGCGGCTACGGCAATACCGGCAGCATCGCGGTCGTCGACAACGGCGGCGCGGCGCAGGTCAATTTCGGGGTGAACACGGACGTCAAAACCGTGCTCACGGCCTCCCCGCAAACGCCCACCGACCCGCAGACCTGGACGGATTTTGCCGCGGAGGTCAAGATGTCGGTGGATCTGGCGAACAACAATAACTGCGGCCTCATGCTGCGCTCGTCCAATATCGGCGCGGGCCCGGACAATTACACCGGGTATTTCGCCGGCATAGGTAAAATCTCGGAAGTCAACGGCACGGGCGTCATAATAGGCCGCGCGGACGGCTCGTGGCACACCGTAAAGACGGTGCCCTGGGACATAAGGGCCGGCCAGACGTATACGCTCAAAGCCGTCACATACGGAAGCAGGCTGGCCGTCTTTGTGGACGGCGTCCTGGCGGCGGTCGTGGACGGGGTCATGTATCCCGCCGGGACGATCGGCCTCCGCTCTTACAACGAAGCCTTCAAGGTTTACGACGTCAGGGTCAGGAACGTGACGGCCGATGATCTGAACGCCTTCGATTATCCGGCGGCCCCAAGCTTTTCGGACGATTTCAGCGACGCCGCGGTTTCCGCCGGCCTGTGGACGCCATACGGCAACACCGCGCAGATAACGTTCAGCAGCGGCGCGATCGTGTTCGGCAGCGACACCAACGTCAAAGCCGTGGCCGGCCAGACAGCCTGGGGCAATTACGTCTGCGAGGCGGACATCAGGCGCACCGGCGGTTCCGCTTCGGGCGACGCCGGTATAATGTTCCGCGTCACAAGCCCCGGCAGCGGCTCCGACGGTTACCACGGGTACTATTTCGGCGTCACCAATACGAACTATGTCGTCGGCTGGGCCGACGGGGGCTGGCATCAGATCGCCAACGCGCCGTCCGGCGCCGTCAAGCCGCAAAACCAGTATAATCACCTAAAGGTTGTGGCCAACGGGTCGGATTTGTATTATTATGTCAACGGCGCGCTCGTTTACAGCATGACCGACACGCGCTTCGCCGCCGGTCAGATCGGCCTGCGTTCGTACAACATGGCGTTTTCCGCCGATAACGTGACGGTCCGCGCGATATCGCAGGAGGACCTGATCGAAATCGCGGCGCCCCCGATCGTCGGCATAACGATAAGCGCCGCGTCCAGCGGCAATATCATCCAGATCAAATATCCCAGGACGCAAAACGCCGTCACATACAAGGCCGTTTACGGGACGCAGCCGGGCGTCTACACGAACGAGTTTGCGGACGCCCAGATAAACCCGTACGCCTCCGGCTCGATAACCTCGGGCAAGTACGCGTTCGCGGTTCCGTCCGCCGGGACGTATTATGTAAGGCTTTACGGGCTGAACGGCTCGAATATCGCGGCCGTATCGAACGAACTGGCCGTGACTACCGGCTATGAGGAATCGACGGCGTATGACCGCGGCAAGCTGGCCGACGCTCTGACCGCGGCTCAGTCACTGGACACGTCCGCCTTCACACGGACCAGTAAAGACAGGTTGAACCTCGCCATTCAACTCGCCAACGCCAAGGCCGCGGACCCTTCCGCGGGGGAAATGGACCTGGGGCTGGCGCGTCAATTGCTGATGAGCGCGGCCGAGGGCGATTCCCTTGATTTAAGTTACGGGGCGTTCCGCGCGTACGCCGATATCCCGCAGGGCGCGGGCAATGCGGCCGTGCCGGAATACACCGTCGTCAACACCGCCGGCGATAAGGACGCCAACGTTTTGTTCATACTCGCGGTCTACGACGGCGCCGGGCGCATGGCGGCGGTCTATTCCGAGCCCGGCACGGCCCCGGCGGGCGGCGCGGTCTCAGCCAGCCTTTCCGGCGCGATACCGGTTGGCGGCTCCGCCAAGGCGTTTATCTGGGACGGCGCAAGCCTCGCCCCGCTCTGCGCGCCCGCGGAGACGGCGTATTCGAAGTAGCCGCTGATGCGGCCTCATACTAAAAGACAGGGCGCCCGTAATAACGCGGCGCCCTGTCTTTGTGCGGTTGCGGTTGTATTGTTAATTGAGGTTGCGCGCCGTTACAGCAGGCGTGTAAGTGCCGTCGTCAAGCCAAACGAACAGCCTGACCTTCTGCCCGTCCGGCGCCGTTACGGATGCCGGGCTGATCTCCATCCTGGTATTCGCGAGGCTGATTACAGGCTTAGTATCCAGATTGATCAATGAGCCCGCCGCGTTATATGTCGCGGTGATGACGTTCAGGTTCAAGTCGCCGCCGGAGGCGTTCAGGAAATCCAATACGTTGGTTGTCAGCGCGGCATATGGCGGGGCGGCAGCTTCGGATCTGTCCCTCTCAACCAAAGCGTACGGCGCCGGCTGGACAGACTCGAACTGGAACGAATGGAAGTTTCCGGCGTATTCGGGTGTGCCGTAGAACTCAAGATACACCGTATGGACGCCTGTGATATTCGGCGTCGAAATATTGCCGTGACCGTATGCGTAACGGCCCCAGTTCGTTGTGACAGCCGTCGGCCTGCAGTCAACCGTGGCTATAATACGGCCTTTCGGGTCGTCAAGCCGTACATAGACGCAGCCGTTGTTCGTACTGTTCTCGTTGCCCTGGTATACAGCGCTTACCTGGGTGTACACGCGGTCGCCTTTTCCGAAGTCGATATACTTGAAGGCGGCGGTTGAACCGGCCACAGTGTTGTTAATCTGCCTGTACCCGGTGACGGTGGTACCCGTAATGGGCAGCGTATCCAGCAGCGCGGGCCCGCCGGGAACGCCATTTGTAGTGGAAATGGCCGTCAATGGCTCCATAGCCGCGCCCCCGGCAACAGTTACCCGGTAGTTGTTGGCGCTGTCGTCAACCGCGAGGAAAGGAACCCACGCGGGCTGGAGTTTGATAAGGGCGGCCATCGCGGTGTTAAGCGCATCTGTTGCGCCGGCGATATCCTGTCCGAGGGCGTTGGGGTTGTCATACACAGCCTGAGACAACGTAAGCTGGGCGATCATCGCCGCGTATTCGGCGTTGCCGTAGGCCGGGCCGGCTTCCTGGGCCGCTTTGATGGCCGTGGCGTTGTTGATGGCCGCGAGCAGCGTGTCCTTGCTGACATCGTAGTACTTGTCGGCAAGTAGCTCGATCTGGGACAGCTGCATGACCGTGGCGCTGGAAGCCGCGGTGATGCTCAGTTTATAATACTTATACTTGCCCTGCTTACCGGCGTCGATGGCGAACGGCTTGGTCTGCCCCCTCCAGCGGAACGTCTCGTCCGTTCTGGTCGCCTGGCTCCCGGTCACGATAGCGGTGTTTGTAACAGTCGTGATATTCGGCAGGTCGCGCGAGTCCAGGACAGCCCATGTTAAACCGTCGTTCGAAGCCTGGAGCGTCCAAGTCTTCGGGTCGGCGGCCTGGGTGGTCGTCGAAGATGTAAGCGTATACATCTCAACCTTCACGGGCGTCGGCGAGTAATACGTGATTTCCCTCGGGCTTCCGGCCGCCGGGTTGCTGGCGAACGGGGCCGTCGCGGTTGAG
>JGI20166J26741_11462252_pt1 | contig 13297 bp, 7 predicted proteins | sample TergutCu122P5_FD_26741 | JGI IMG/M metagenome (IMG submission 26741)
TGGAGGTTGTGGCTTCACTCTCTCAAGGTCGCACAGCTGCTGCGCAGTGCGGCTTGTTTACACACAGATCAGTCCCGGTCATATTTGAACCACCTTGTAATAGTAGGTTATTTGTTGAAACATGCCTGTGAATTCTGTGCGAGTCAGTATCCAGTAATATAATTCATTGTTTGGCATAATCTGTGTGCCTTCCCCTCCACCCTCCCCATGAGCTTAGAATGTACTCCAGATGTTCTCTTCAGAACAACTCTTGCATCTGTGTATGAACTCTCAAAATGTGTACCTATGTGACCAAAAATCAAATGTGTGTGTTATAACTAACTATATGTTCAGGTCTTCTCAGAGGGCTTTGTTCAGGTGATTATCTCTTGGGTTCTTACACTCTGCTTGGTAATGGGTTTATTTTGGCATTTTGGAGGGATGTGCTTCCTCCATCTTCAGGGTGACTGAGTTTGATTCAAGTGGCTGCTGACCTGATTGGCAAGAAGAAATGTGTTGATGGTATAGGACTTTGCTAAAATTGTGCCAGGCTTGCCTGATGTGGGAGGGAAGGTATTCCCTTGAAAGTTGTAACAAACCTAGAGACCCAAAAGATAATCTGCTGAGACTGTATGTTTATAAAAGATGTGAAATTAAAATGTGTACTACAGTGTCAGAGATGAGTATGGTACACACTGATGGGCTGGCTGACTAACCTTGCATTTTGTATGACATTGACATAGGTCAGCTGTAGAGGTTTGTCCTAGGGCAACTTTTCATGTTTGCTTACACTTGAAGTTGTGTGTGCGTGCGTGTGTGTGTGCGTGCGTGCGCCTGTCTGTCTGCCTGCCTGCCTACCTGTGTTGGGGTCAGAACACCCGTTGAAGCACAGTTGATGGTACTCTGACAGTAGTGCAGTGTTACTTGCTTCATTCTGTAATATTTATATTGCATGACAATTGGTAATTTACATTTTACATGAATAATGAAATGTTAATTAATAGGTACCACACATTTGATATAAATTGTTTGATTACCCGTTGAGGGTTGAAGATTGTTACTCTTCCTAACATGTGCAGTTATTACTTCGTAACTACTGTACTATTGCTTTCATCATTCATAATTGATACTGAAGGTAGATAACTGTGCTTACAAAATTCCTCATTGTTGCCATTTGTGACTTAATGTGACAAGTTCAGGTATGTCTGTTTTGTATGTGTGCACTGTTTGTGTATGTGATTTCTGACTTTTTTGTTTCTTTCCTCCCTGACCTCTAATCCTATTTATTTATTTTTAATTGCTTTTATCCCATCAACCTTTGCCTTATAGATCCCAGCAATACAGGTATTTACAGCGACAGCACATCCAGAGCGGGGGCCACCAGCATGCTATCACTTTCTCTGTTCTTGATAGCTGTGAGCCTGGCATTACCACAGCCATCTTGCCTAAGTGCCATCCACTAAGATAGGTTACATCTTTAGGTGGCAATTAGATCATTATCAAATCACCATACCTTCCTTTGTTACCCTCTTTCAAACTAGTGGTGCTGTGTCACCATTTCCCTCAGTGTGGCTGGAGCTATGTGAAGATGCCGTGAGAACAGCTCCTTGTAGTAAAATTGGTGGCTGGTTTGTTGGGAATGTGTTGTATAAGGTGACTGATAGGTTTGCATAGGACAATTAAATGTTGTTGAAGGTGAAAATGTCAGATGTTAAAAATGTACTTGTATTGTTGTTGGCTAAACGACTGAAGTGGCGCCATATTTTTGGCTGTTAAGTGTGCTTTGGCTAAAATATTTCTGCTGCACTTACAGTTCTCATACAGTGTGATGCGTAATAGTAAGTGTGATCTATATTCAATCATAAAATTGAAACAAAACTGTACACAATGGGTACAGTATGTTTTAATTTTATGATCGATTAAGGATGTACACAGTAAAAAAAATTACAAGATACAAAGCTATGGTTAATGATTGTCAATTTTAGTGTGTACTAGATTATAAAGAAGATCATTCACGTGTTGAAACAAGTGGTGGGGCGTGGGTATACCAGTCTAATTTAAATACCAGTCCAAAAACAAGCTGCAGAAGAATCATGATAATATTTGTGAGGAGGGATTTTATTTCTCATAATGTGGATGCCTGCCAGTAATTAGATGAACGTTGTGATCAACACAATGAATTGTTAGTGATTCTTCAAGCTTTCATATAACCATATTCTTAACCCATCCAGTTGAGAACTATTGCCATACTTGGAGTTAAGAATGTAGAACACTTAGTGGACAGGATGGGAGCATTAACTCACCCTGTGGTAATATAGCCTGGAAATTCAGTACTACCACTATAATGTATTCCAGAGTCATTTAACACTGTAACATCACAGTGTGTTTCGCTGTGATTTATTTTAATATTATCCACCTATTTCTTCCTCATTTTTCCTGCAGATTCATCACCATCACCCCCTCCCCATTTAGTATGTCATCCATAATTTAACTGCCCTAAGCTATAGAAGGTGAGCTGTGTAAGTTCAGAGTTTCTAGTTAAGCACTATTGTTGATTCCGCAGCTACTTCATTTATCTTGAGTTTAAAATAAATTTGTTAACATTGGAGTGTAATTAAAAGGAACTGTTTCTGAAGCCATTGCATCAGCGCCATTGAAGTACGAGATGTATACTTCCTGGGACACTAAAACAGGGCATGAAAACAGGGGACAGTTGTTCTTCACCAGTATTATATGAATTGTGGGTTTGTTTTTAAATATGTTGTGGTCAGAGATTTAGTGGTGTCTGTACACTGCCATACTTGATAATGAAAATCTTTTGTTACCTCAGAAGAGTACAGACACAGTTGGACATCATAGGAATGAAATATGAAAGATTAAATTATGATCCCAGGAGGTTTCTGTAACTGTTGAATCTGTGTAAATTAAGAGATGTGTGTTGTGAAAATTGTAATATCTAGATTCATAGTTCAGGAAGTTGAATTTTAGAACAATACCTCCAAGTTTATACTGGCAGAAGAAATATTTTAGACAAGTCCAACCATTTCCACTGCACTGAAAGTTGCAGCAGTTAGCAGGAAACCAGTAGTCTCTTGTAACATCCACTGGTTATATTGTGATAATTGTCGATTGTTGGGTGCGTGTTTATTGGGCAGTGATGGTGACCATAGAAGTGAAGTTACGTACAAACAGTGATGATATTTTTCTCAATAAGTAAATACATTTAAAAGTGCTGCAGTGGCTGGAACCATAAGTAATTGTGGCACAAGAAGAAAACTAGTGTTCATTGTGTTTTATGAGGTGTAATTGTGAGTATGATGGAAGCAAGTGAATGTCTAGTGCTGCTGAAACATTTGGTAACATTGTGTTCATTTGGTGATTGTGTGGCTTTTCCTTGTGTTGAGGACTCATCAGTACATTCAACAGCCTCTACACTCATCGGATGTGGCCATATGCTCTTTAAGGTCATAGATGTCTGGTCCAATAATCAAGCTTGTTAGTCCATTGAGCATGTAATAGCTTGTTGCAGTTCAAATGTAAAAGTGTGTTTCGGGCCGTATTTGTCTACATTTTTGCACGTGAAACTTGTCTCTAAAATTTTCTTCTTCGTCATATTGCCATGATCCCACCAGTTTGGTAATTACTGGGAACACAGACTGCCTGGATATCCAGCCAGGCAAATGGTGATGTAACATCAAATTCAGAAGGTGTTCTCCATGTATGTTTGTGGCAGTAAGCTTAATTATGTTGTAATCTAGGTCAACAATGCCTTTTATTTTACACTTGTTATTTCCTGCCAAGTACCTAATGTAATGAGCCTATAGCTGATTGTGAGTGATTGACAAATAAGCGGGAAGAATTGTTTATGCTTTGACAAAGTGGCCATTTGATATGTGTTGTGGACCATTGTCTGTATAACATGACACCACTGTCACCCTCATGATGCCTGTTGCCCTCCAGTGCTTTTCATGAAAACAGTGACATTGCGATTTTATTTAATTTCTTTCTGTCTGAGAAATAAGGTATAAAGTTGTCCCTGGTCATACTGTGAATGCATTTGGGAAGTAAAGGTACAGTTCCACCCATTAGTCACTTTGGTAATAAATGGAGGTGAGAGGTCAATTTCACCCCTCGCTGCTGTACCCCTGGTAAAGAGTTCATGGTACCCATCAAGTAGGACACTGGGTTGGCTGCAGAGCTGCTCTGGACATCTTGGAGATGAGAAAAATATCTTAATCGAGCTGAGGATGGAAGTTGTAATTCCTCATTCATCCTCTCCCTAGCCTGGTCATGTGCTAGGTATATTATTTTGGCTCCTCATCTGACAAACAGGGTTTATATCCATGCAGGGTAGTTGTGTAATTTCCAGGAAGTATTTCAGTCATGTTGTAATGTTGGCAGTTGGTTTTTTTGTCTGCACATTAGACTATCAACACAGTCGATTATTTACAAACGCTCTTTAGAAACTGTAATATACTGTCTTTTTGTTGGCAGTCGTACTGATTTTGGTTATTGAGTTTCATTAGTGAACAGTAAGTAAATTCTTACAAGTATATTTGTGTAAAGTGCTTGAATCACAAACAAAAGTTTGTTATGTGCATAGGCACAGTATATTGCATGTAAAGTGCACAGCATGTGAGTACATGCATCAGTTATCTTTTTCATGACCAGGTTTGTTGAGTGATCTTAGGCTCTTGATTCATCAGGTGCGTCTTGGATGAGATGCAGTAGATGAATCATGGAACAGATGAGCATGTAATAAGGACAAGGGTTTTGAACATTTTGCAACCTGGCAAAGATTCACTTGTTACTGCCTGCATGAGATACTTTGCAGTGGAGCAGCATTCTGATGGGGTCTTTCAGGGTTCCTGTTCTTCATTCCTACAGTTTCCCCATCATTGGTCTGTTTTTCTATACTGCCAGTTAATTGATTCATGAATCATCAAGAGTAATCCATCATTTTACAGCTTCCCACCAGTCATTGAGCCTCTTAAACACAAGAATGTGATGCCTCCCCAGTCTGATTGGGCTGAGGATATTCGGACCACTAGTTTCAGTTAACTCCATATCCAAAAGAGAACTTTCTGTGAATGTTACCTTTTCAAGGAGGTATCAGGAATGTATGTGTAACAATAGAAGATTCTCAGCATCTGAATTGATGTTGATATTTTGTTTGTAATGTGTGAGGCTATAGGTATGGCAGTCACACTAAGCAGTTTATATCTCCAAATCCCCTTGCATGTTTGGAGCACCAGATTTTGCCATGCAAGAGCCTCAGTAACTGGCAGGAAGCCCTGAGATCATTATGTGTAACATCTGTTAGAGTGATGATAGTGCTAATTTCAATAGCTAAGTCATTATAGTGATTAGGCTACAGACTGGATGATCTGGGGTCTGATTCCTAAGAGAGGCAAAGATTTTTCTCTTCTCCAAAAATGTCCGGATAAGCTCTGGGGCCTACTGAGCTCTTTCACTGGGTGTACAATAGCTATGGCATGAGACTGGCCGCTCAGCTACGTGTATGGTGTATGGCTTAAGTTAATGAGTGGAGCTATACCTCTCCCCACCATATGCCTTCATGACGTGGAGGAACAGCTTCACCTTTTTCTTTGTGCTCCCATGTGATCATGGTTCAGTCAAGAAAATATGATAATATTTGTTTGTGTTTCAATGGAAGTTCTGAGTTTTCGTGCTTCAGATTGGAATTTGTAGATATATGACACGACTTCTAAAATGCATGTAATTCAGACTAATATCCACCGCAGATCCAACTTGGCCACAGCTGTGAATGCATTTAAGATCATGTATGAACAGTTCTCCAAATGCATATGTATATATTGTCTTATTATTACTGATATTAGCAAATACTGCTGATGGATATTTGTACAGTATTTATAATGCATATAACCTTGTTTTAAGTTGTTTCTTTTTCTTTTTCATATGTTCTGTAAATCATTTATTGTAGTAGTATAACTAACAATTTAACTGAAGTAATTGTGTTAGAGATGGGGAGCATTGATGTGTGGGGTATGCATGAAGTCCATTTTATGGTTACAGAATTCCAGTATAGTGGAATGATCCATTTTTAGGCGTGTTCGTAAAAAAGCATCCGCCAACTGTCATGTCTGTCCTTCCATCTGCATGGAACAAGTCTGCTTACAGTTGATGGATTGAATATTTGGGGATTTTTCTAAAATCTGCAGAGAAATTTCAATTTTCGTTAAAATCTGACGGCACTATCAGGTATATTACCTGATGACCTGTGTACATTTAGGATACTGTCTTGCTAAATTATTTCCAGAGTGAGAAATGTTTTAGACAAAAATTGTAGAGAAAATCAAAACACACACATTATATGTTCAATAACTTTTTTCCAAAGATCACCCTGTTTATGAGATACTGTGGAAAAATATGGCCACAGATGACAGTATAATATGCTGCAGGCACTTTGCGTGCTGGATAACTAATGCCACAGACACACGCTTAGGAGTATATAATACTTCTTTTCCACAGCAACACAGGTTACGGAAATGCACCACAGTGTTACGTTATATGTACATTGCCTGTCTTGTTAATTAAGAAATGAAGAGGGCACAGCTTTATAAGATGCATAATGTTACTTACTCGTATCATTTTTGCACAATACCATTTGAAGGAGACTGCATCATTCCAAATATATTTTCAGAGTTTCTCTTTACGAGGCATTCATTTCATACCTGTTACTTTGCTGTTTACATTTTTCTTTGTATAGAATCATTGTATGAAAAATAAATTCTCACCGTATGCTAACTGTTAATGTTGCTGAAATGAAGAAAATAATTCAAAAATTCCATGCATATATCTTCCTTACCGAATGCAAAAACATTCATTAAACAATTATTTTGGCGGTTTTAAGAGGAATAATGACAGATCTAGTCAGCTGACAGTTGTCAGTATCCCTATTGACATCTCATATTCGTGGGGAGCAATTTTTCAGATCGTGTTTCCATATTGTCTTTTTTCAAATTAAATTTATTTGAAACAGCATTGAGATATGACATTCCACAAATTCTGTTGTAGTTACATCAATCAAATGATAAACTGTGTATAATTGGAGAAATGTGATCAAAATTTGTAGGAGGAAAAGAGTGACTGGAGCAATTGGAGTTTAGGGTCACCAGTCCAGATTGTTGGTCCGATGTATTCGGAACTGCCCATTGTCCAGCTTGGCTGTCGTACACCCAGAAATAATTAAACCAACTCTTTGCACTACACAGTTTATTTTGATTAACTGTTTTGAGTGCCTGCTGAAGATAATGCTCATATAGGTACAGATTCTTAAAATAAAGCATATGTGCACTGTGTTGATGTTGAACACCATTCATAATTAGAACCTCTCATTATTAACATCTCTAGAATCTGAATGACAGTAGTTACCAGCGTGAAGTGTATTCATATTGTATTTGTGTCTCAAATACCAGTTTGTACAACTTCTAAATTACAGACACAGTTTCTATGCATTTTGTGATTTACAGGTGCTGAAATCTGCTTTTATTTAAATCCATCATATTTCTGGGTGTTAATTGAAAGCTTCTCCTCTCTCATAACAAAAATTATTCTGATATTAGTCTTGTCTCACCTTCCTTATGGTCTAAAATCAACATGATTGTGTTTAGTTACTGTGGTTGACTGTAACTTGTTACAGTGGTTCATGACACAAGCTATCTGATATTTTATTGTGAAGTATCAAGAAGAGTTTATCCGTTTTTATTGGTGCATATATTTTTGTGTGTGTGTGAAAGGCACGTGGGAAATTTTCAGGACTTAATCTGATATCTGGCTGGATTATTATTATTATTATTATTATTATTATTAGTAGTAGTAGTATTGTTAGTATTAGTATTATTACAAAATGAAACTATTAATAACATGCCCTGGTTCATTGTAGACATCCTGGGATGTAATGTTGTGTAGGTTTACCATATATCCATTACAGCAACATTTCATACTTATTGACAGTATAAAAAAGGACGCATAAATAGTCACAGTTTTTTTAAAAATCTCTCTGTGTTTGCCTGCTCTTAGTTATTTAAATTTAATTGGCATGAAATTCAGAGGGAGACATTCTTTAAATATGTTTTTCACTGCATTCAAGTTGTTCAGAATTGCCATGTCAGATTGGCCCAAGACATTACAGAGGTCAACTGCTGAACAACCACCACCACCACTTCTTCCTTCTTCTTCCTCTTTTTTTTTTATACTCAGATAGTGCTAATATAATATTACAATTATGTATTCCTTTAACAAGTAGTAGAAATATTTTTGCATTGTCCGTACCATTGAAATATGAAAGAGCTTTAGAAAATAGCAAATTGTCAAAAACCTGGTCATTTCTACAAATTTAAAAAACCTACTCAGACTAAAATTTTGGGGTTGAAAAAGATGGCATGTCTGGGGAAAAGTGGATATGTGGTAGACCTAACGTTTCTTTTCCCCCTGATTTTGATACACGGTGAGTAGAAACCCTTTGTTGTTTTCACAATTTCTTTTGCACCATTATTTTGCTCTGTAGCTATGTGTTCCATGTAGATGTAGAAGTAGTTTGAAGTAGTTAAACCTTTCTTTCTTTATTTCTTTTGTCATAAACATTGTGTCTGATATTTAGAGCATTGTTTTATATTTAAAATATATATTCACTTTGTTTAAAGGACTTGCCACTCGGACGGTCATAGATGATATTTATCAGGATTGAAATAAAGTGCAGTATTTTGATCAGTTCTTTGAAGTATTGTTATATAAACTTAAGTTATATGCTGTGAATTTTTATTTGCATATTGAAAGGGTACATAGAAGAATTAAAAGTAGTTTATTATGAGCAACCTGAATTTAAACACATATTATTTCAGTGTAGGCTCAGGTAATAAGAAATGTTACAAATAAAAGATCTTGTGTAGATTAGATCTGATCTGCAGGCCCTGCACTGTGGGTATCAAATTTTAACACTGATTGTGTCTCATAATTTAAGTGGGTGCTCTTGCAGTGGATGTGGCCCATGAATGAAACTAAACAAAAGCTATCATTGCATTTGGTCCAGGGGACACTGAATGACATTAAATGTCTAAAGCAAGAAATTGCACGTAGTCCTGAATTGATGTGCTTATCCTGTTCTACATTAAGGAAACAAGAAACAAAAATTAACATGTATTTTGTGTTGATTTTCCTGACTGTTGCAATGCGTAAATAAGCTCCACTCATGTTGAAACAAAGTGACTTATATGACTACATGATGCATCAAGCATGAGGCGTACTTTACATGAGGTATGGGATTGTGGAAGGCTAAATCTTTGAAACGGGATGCACAGCAGGCTGAAGACAGCTACATTGCAATTGCTGTTTACATTTTATTGTAGTCTGGTCTGTTTTGTGTTCTAAATTCCACTCTGTTGGCCGCATGCAGTAATTCTGAGACAGAAGTTTCAATAGTGAACTCTTGTAATACAGGTTAGAGAATTTCTTGTCTAACTGAGCAAGTGTTTGTGTCTTACAAAGGACTCTGTGCTCCAGAGTTTTGGCATAACCTTTCACGATAGAACATCATTGTCCTTTATGAGTCAGTTATGTAGATTTATTGCAGTCCCACTTATAAAAGGCAGAAACAGCTTATTGACACTGAACAGTGTCAAGTGCATACAGCTGGTTTACTGAGTTAGGGCAATAAAGTTCTGCAGTTTTTGTGGGCTCATCGTATCTGCATGACATAACATATGAATGCTATTGAGAAGAAGACCAGTTCTATTAAATTCTTAATCTTCAGTATTGTATTATTATATTTTCCTTACAACTGTGATCATAATAATTGTAGCATTATGGAGATGGATTAACCAGAATCACGGTGATCATAATTTGGGAAATTAGTATTGGTTCACAAAAATAAGAAATTTACTGGTATTGTGAACCTGTTAGCAAAAGTACAAATAATCCTGGCTCTATATCAGAGTATTTCAGTGTAATCCTGGCTGTATGTCAGAGTGCTTCAGCAAACACTAATCCTACTAAATAAGACAGCAATTTTGAAGCCTCAAAAATAATCCGAATTATTTTTTCTTACCATATTCTGTGTTGTGGTTAGTATTGTTTTCATATAATAAGCTACAGAAATTGTATGTACTCCTTTGTCTGCACAGTTACTGAATTCCTCATACTCTAAGATAATTCCAACCTCAATTTGTTTGTAAGAAATTTTTGCACATTATAAACCCTGAGAATGGTAGTGTCCATATTTAATTATTTCCCATATTGTAGGTATTACTTATATTTGAGTTATTTCACTTTATTGCAAGGTCTCATAATATAAATAGAGGTAAATGATATGAATTTAATTTTTCATGGTACTAAACGTATTATAAATGTTACAGTTAATTTCTTGTACTGTAAAATGTCTTCTGGCATTTGAACCTAAAATGCTTTTAGTTCTCCAGTTGTTCAGAAACATTGGTTTATAAGTCAGCTGTCCTGTTATGCCACTAGCTGGCTGTATTAAATGAGAGTAGTAAGATGAGTATGAAGCAGCTATGTGAAATCTGTTGTTTCCTGGATTATTGTTGGTTTCAAACTGTGCATTCTCAGAGTTAAATGTTCAGTTCTTGTTTTACGCATGTGTGCAGTTAATATGGCTTTACATGTGCTGTCCCTGTTCTCTTACAGAATATAAAACGGTCCCTACAAGGTTTAGTTCAGTAAGATGGGTTAAAAATTCATACCTACACACATGAACAAATTTGAGGGCTATATTTGTGGCAAATTCTGTGGAATTACTTGAAGAAATTTGCTTCTCTTCGCTGAATTAGAGAGAGTTATAAGTATAGACTATAATACCATAGCATACCATTCAACTTCTCCAAGTGTGGCCAGCTGTGCAGAAAGGTTACACATCCCTGCTTTGAATTTTATCACTGTTTTAATTGTCTGAATTAAAGTTCAGATGTAGTCACACTAATAGTGCCCTGCAAGGTGAAGGTAGGATTTTGGAGTCCTTTTGTTTACAGAAGGTTCTGTTGATACTCTGCCTGTTAGTTTCAGTTATCTGTTACATATGTTTGCACAGGCATCTACTCAGTTTTATTATTAATTCCAGTGTTCTTACTAGGAAATTTTTGTCATTAGGCTTACAAATTGTATGAAGTCTTCCTTCTCCTTCTGTACCTCTTCAATAGGGCCTCACTCTCCCTCTTGTGCTTTTGATAGGAGACAATAAACTTAACTTTAAAGAGGACAACAGTCAGTGAGAAGGAGTAAAAGTACTCAGTAACTGTAAAGGTTACAACTTACATTTTGGAAGTCTGTGTTTGTTTGAATGTACTTGTAAGGTGTAAACTTGTGTGTGCCAATCAAAGTGAAGAATTTCTTTTATCACTCTCATTGTTCCAACTTCATATGTAACTTCTCTTGGTTCCAGTGGCTCCAGTAAAGTCCCCCTCCCCTGGTATTGAGTATTATATTGATCTGTTTGAACCTGTCATGAGATTTTTTATTGCTGATTTATACAATTAAAAATTAAATAAGTTGTAATAAATAATTTCTAATGATGAATGAGGGAAATGACTGTAGAATAGACCATTTTCATAAAGAATTATACTGTTTGTTTCTTTAATGTACACATTTGATTTTACCAAATATACAAGAATCTTAAACACTTGAATATCAATTCATTGAACTGTCATAATTGTGTGTGTGTGTGTGTGTGTGTGTGAGAGAGAGAGAGAGAGAGAGAGTTTTTAAGTAGTCTATATTGTGGATGTGTATTCTTTTTGATTAACCTTTTAAAAAGCATGATATCCTTTCCCGTATAAATAACATGTAACAAGGGTTCAGAACAGACCTCACAGCCTGCTTTCTAGTTGCATATATTTGTAGTTCTGCATATCTTTAGTACTATTACCATCTTTTCATTTTATGTTATATTTTATTTTGTATTTTTTTTTTATTATAAAAACTTCATACCTACAGATTCCTGTAGGTTTGCCTTAAATTTGTTGGATTTAACCTCAGAGTTCCAAATCATCACCATATTTGTAAATTGTTGGCTTACAGATGGCATGTTCATGATATGTCTACATACAGAATTTCACATGTTCAGCTGCAGTGGTTTATCATTTATTGCCATTAAATGGGAAGCTGAATTTTTGGTTGCCCCTTTATTCTTTATTCTGCAAAAATTTTACAAATTTGAATATTTTTCCATCATTCATTGCAATACTTTATTTAAGCATCCTGAAGCAAGCGGCTGTAATGTTGTTCCCTTCTCACCGGTTTACACACCTGCTGTGTTGTGAGTAGTAAATGTAGGAAACTAAAAAGTTCAGTATGGGGGTGTCCTCCAGTGGCATAATTTTCATACCAGGTTTTGTGGAAATCTGTCAGGTCCTTTCAAGAGGGATCGCAGATGCTTACAGCTTGGTGATCTAACAAGCCTTTTGTTTTTGTCTTTTTTTTTAATAGGATGGTGAGTCAGCTAAGAATACAGTCCCTACCTCACAGTAAACACCCTGACTTCATTATGTAGCCCAGTCAGTCAACTTTATTGAGGAAAGTAAAATTGTTTTTCAGTCTGAACATTGTACAAACACACAAGTACAATCTGTGAGCAAAATGCAGAGTTTTTTTCTGAAGTTGAAGCTGGTGGTACCTATACTAATTTATGTGTTTCAAATTCCTAAACGGGAAGTGAGAGGAGTACATAGTTTTGTTCATGTATGTACTTCTCTGTCATAACACCAAACATGTTTGTGTTTGGTGTTAAAAGTCTGTTTTTCCATAATGAAAGGTTTTTAAGATAAAAATGAACTGTGGAAATATTGGTACCAATGTTTGAAATTGGTATTTGGTTATAGTAAGGGACGAATAAGATATGAGGATAATCTCAAGTTGCAAGTTCTTCCAGTGCTTCTTCAGTTGTATAGGCAATTCTCAAACACCTTTAGTTCATACACCATTGCAGATGATTTCATTTTATACTGGTTACCCACTAGAAGTACTGTTATATGTTGGTAACATGTACCCATGTTTTGAATTCTGGAAACATAGTCATTTGTTCTATGCAAAAAGTTATTAGTGAAGTACATGGATTTTAAACAATAATATAACCAGGATAGACACATCCTTTTGCACATCATTTTGTCATACTCCCACATGTTTTAGTCTAACGAAGTCATCTCCATAGAGACATTAATTCCAAGTATTGTTGCATTGTTAAAATGTTACACTATATACAGGGTGTCCCAGGAGGAATGTGAAATACTTCGGGAGAGTGTTCCTTGAGTTAAACTATACCGATATAACC
>JGI20166J26741_11462363_pt1 | contig 13297 bp, 11 predicted proteins | sample TergutCu122P5_FD_26741 | JGI IMG/M metagenome (IMG submission 26741)
TATATATATATATATATATATATATATATATATATGTAACATGCAGTATGATAACTGGAAGTGCTGAATGCCATGTAAATATATCTGCTCTTATGCAGCCTGCTTATACAGGGGGCATTTAAATTACAGTCTCCTGCATGTCACTACAGTCATTCAATTCTGGCACCAAGTGGTTAATGAACATACCAGCATGGTCTATCAAGTGCCTGGTTAATCTTGTGTATCCTAATTTGTGATGTATGCTTCAGGTGATGTTAATCTTTGGCAATGGTTAGGTTTCATGCCATTCCTCTGCCATTAGCTGTTGGAATGAGTATGAATCATGGAAATAATAGAATTTTGTTGTCAAATATGCCAATATTTTTTAGGTGTGTTTACAAAATTGTGAAATACGACTTAGTATCATCGTATGTCCGTCCGTCCGCGTCCACATGGAACAACTCGGCTCCCACCAGGTGGACTTGCGTGAAACTTTACATATAAGTATTTTTCGAAAATCTGTCTAGAAAATTCATCTTCCATTAGAATCAGACAAGAATGATGGGTGCTGTACGTGAAGACCTATGTACATTTATGATAATATCTCACCAAATTTGTCTTAGAATGAGAAATGTTTCAAAGGTTGTAGAGAAAGAAACACTCATTTTGTGTTCAATAACATTTTTCTGAAAATTGTGCTGTTTATGAGATACTTTGGAAAAATATGGTAGAGCATGGCAGGCCACATGGCAATATAATATGGCACATACTTTTTGCATGTTGGATAACTAAGGCAAGAATACAGGCACATACACTCAAAATATGTAGTACTTGCAGCTTTTCCACAGCAACATTGGTCACGTGAATGCACTTCGAAGTTACGTTTATACGTACCTTGCCTGTCTTGTTTACATTGTCTTTGTATATGCATAATATCTTGCTTTTTGTTATGTCTGGCAGAATAGAGCTGAATAGATTGAAGGAATAAAGATGCTTTATGTAAGATTATGTTTTGGATCATTTTATATGTTACACCCTTCTGATTGTTTGGCTGTATATTACAGGAGTTGGTAACATGAAGATTTCAGGTGTTTTGGAGATGTTATGCCTTGTTGGCTGTAAAATAGTTGCTACTGTTTTAGAGAAACATGTGAAACAGGAACAGTGTAACATTCCAGAAGACTTTGAACCTTCAGTACCACTATTTTGAGAACCTCCAGTGCACTGTTTGTACTTTGTTTGCAGTCATTTACTTCATATGCTCTATTTAGCCCAGACCCATTTGCTGAGTAATAGTTTTTACTTTGTTGAATTTTAATGGTGATGGTGCGGTATGACAGTTGATTTACATTTCCATTAAAAAAACTTTGTCTTAAGCATTGTGGTAAAGTAATTAGGAAACAAAGTAATCAGTTCATGTAAAGTCACATAATTCTATTGCATAATCAGTATCGGCATTTAGTGGTTTTGTTAAAACCTTTTTGTACGAGCTACTATGTGCTTTATTCACCAGAAGTGTGTAAATGTATTATGGTTGGTTAATGCAACTGGAAGAGTCAGCCAGTTTTGTTCATACATGTATGGAGTCTAGCTACATTGTATACAGTGAGCATTTAAATCACACACACATACATTGTGTGTGTGTGTATGTGTGTATGACAGAGCTGGAGGATAGTAGGTGGTGGATGTGAAGCTTATGTTTTGCTAAATTATATTTGTGAGGTCTGAAAATGGGTGGATCGATGGCATCAGCATTTTCCATGTCATGAAATGATTTAAATAACAAGCCACTCTAAGAAGTTCTGTGTAATGTGTTAGATCATTCTGGTCTGTATTGTGGCTGTATTATTCTGCCAATAAGTAGTAAATTGATCCTTAAATAAGGCATTGCTTCTCAATCTATTTTAGCTCACGTAACCTTAAAAGAGCTACAGAATTTACTGATGAACCCCTATTTGTCCAAAGTAAGGCAGATATAAAACTAATTAGTGGCATTTATTTATATTTTGTGTACGTCACACGTTCAAAATTAAATCGCATACCTTTAAAATGTCTTTTATCCTTCTATTCAGAAAGTAGTAAATCTATCATGAAATTTTAAAGATCAGAGTGGTACACGCTGTGATTCATTTTACCCTCTCCATTAAACTGGGCATGTAAATCAGCCAGAAAGACAAACATTGCATTTGCTCACAATTACACAGTTGTTATGATAGGTTGAATGAAAGTTTGGAAGGAAAGAACATGATTTCATTCTGCAGGCAGAGCTGGACCAGAACTTTGCCACAAGACACCCATCTTACTTCTTTGTGATGCAACAGTCTTGAATTGGCTTCCCATTTCTTCACAAAGCACAGTGAAAAGTCATGAATTCATAGTCCTCGTTTTTGTGAAATTTGTTATTTTTGCAGCTTCACCAAGAACATTTTGAGGGTTCGGTGGTTTTTTTTTCTTCCCCACTACCAGTGCATGATTGTTGATTATGCAGTGGCCACTTCCGGTTTCAGGTACGATACTTTTTAACTCAAGCTATAAACCCACGGTGTTTTCTAGTCATTGACTTTGCACCGTCAGTGCAGATATCAATGTATTCATCCCATGATAGCAAGCAAATTAAAAATATCCTACACGGTGGTCTGAGTCTTCAGGTGCTTGCAAAACAACAGTCCATCCTCAATTGAGTTACTATTTATGTAACAGAAGACAGCAAGAAGTATTGCTAAGTCTGGCAACGTCCCTTGTTATGCATAACATCCAATTCTTGTATGCTCAGTAACTTCATTTTCAATCACTGTGCTCATTTCATGAATTCACCTAGAAAGAGTATCGTTTGAAAGTGGTTCAGTCTTTATCATGTTACCGATTTTTTTCACCAGTCATAGTTTCAACAAAGTCTGTTATTGCATTGCATTCTAAAGTGTCTCAGCAACTGTATGCACTATTACAGTCTTAGGTACACGGTAACTCACTATAAATGAGGCATCACATGCCTTTTCATTGATGTTGCCACCAGCTTGAGAGGATAAGTTTTTCTTGCATTGATTTAATTCCTCCAACCTACATTGAAAAAATTTGATGGGTTTGTCTTTATATTCCCTGTGATTTGCAAATGCATTTACAGCGTAGCTGGAGCTAATGTGCTGTTATTAAATGTTTTGAAACACTAGAATCTCCCACAGATGTGAAACTGTATGACGAATATCCTGCATAGTATGTCCTGATTTTATGTTTTTCCTCTTTGTGATCTGAACAGAAGTTGCAGGATTGTTACTGCTATTGCTACCTGGAACCTTCTCAGTCTCTTACACAAAGATAGGATGTATCCTGTTCTTATTTTCTCTCCAAAATACAGCACGTAAAAATCATCTCTTAATAACGGCTAACCTCAAACTGATCAATGACGTGATCATTTTGCTTGACACACCAACTCAGTGTGTGGTGAGCTGTGCTGATTACAGATAACCAAAGGTACCCATTCACGTACAGTCACTGGTAGGCAGTTTGTGACAGTTCATTTAATCAAGGTCAGTTTCCCCCCACACACACACATTAGGTTCACTGGAAGGCAGAAACCTACATGATCACTAATCTCCTCTACGAACTGTTTGTGTAAGGCACCTGCCTTCCAGCTGTCATCAGGTAATGAGCAGAACGAAATCTTCAGCCTACAGATAGATCCACCCTCAGTTTGTAGCCTTGTGGTTCAACTTGTCCATGTTTGCTTAAAATCATTTGAAGCACAATTGTCCGGAGTTCATTTCAGGATTTATTAATGTATATAAAGAACACACATGTTCATGGGAAAAGGGTAAAAGGTAACAAACATTTTGTAACACACCCTGAAGGCTGAGGGGGGGGATTAGAGGATAGCTCTACTCCTTTCTTTAACCTCAGCGCTAGATGGGGGTGGGTAGTCAAAGCCCTGGCCACTTTACCTCCCTGAGAAGGTACCCAGTACCCATTGTACTGGGCTGTAACTGACACCACAGCTACAAAGGTTTCGGTTCGGTCTGAGACTATAAATTGACCTAAGTGCTCCTTGCAGTAGCGATGTGAATAGTCGGACTGCTAGAATCCGAGCTGTAGCATATTGGTAGGTGTGTGGCACATACAGAGTTTGACATCAGGCTGTGGACTGCATGGGTTGCTTGCAGTCCACGGCACTGAAGGCAAAATTTTGATTTTGTGTGTTGGCTTTAGATCACAATCATAAGGCATGGCCATTCAGTTCATGGTCTTCTGGCAAACTGTATGTGATTGGGTACCTTTAGAATGAGGAAGCTTCTGGATTGAAGCAGCGATAGATTGTCTGCTTGCTGTCATTGACAGAATGATTAGTGTCGATTGTCACCGAATTTTCGTTCATACAGGCAAATTTAGGACCGCCCGTATGACTGTTCCTCCATTATGCATTTTCATCTCTCTAAACTCCTGGCACTCCTTCATGGAATGCAGTTTGAGAAACACTGCTTCAAGTGGTTTTGGTGTGGATATGATGAGCTTGTATGTTGGGGATGGGGAAGTTGGGTTCTTGTTGCAAGGCTGGAGCAGGACCTGGTGGAACTGGACACTGTAACTTACACTTAGATAAGTTGAATTGTTATTGTAGGATGATGATTGTGGTTAATTGGAGGGGGGAGTATTTGATTAGCAGAGTTGTGGCCTGTTTGAATGTTATTTCTCTATATTTGATGGTACAAGAGACTATAGAAAACCTGGTCCATATTTGGAATTTGAATCATATTACTCCGATGTGCAGTGAATTGTAAGTCATGCATCATTGCTTAACTAATCTCATAAGCTAACTCTGTGTTGTGTTTGGAAGATTTTTGTGTAACAATTGAATGGAATGTGCCAAGTTATCCTTGTTAATTTTGAGACCCCTTGGTGGTTTTCTAATTGTTATTGATGTTTTGAGGCATTGCAAGTTCAGAATATGGTTTGTCTGCCATTATTTTTTTGACAGTTATGATGCTGATATTGCATTTACAAATTTTGGTAGCCTTTCTTATGATGAGGTGGATTATGACCAGTGACGCAAATGTGAATGTGGAGCTGAAAATAATTTCTGATTGATGCTTCTGTTCCCTGCACGTTAGTGAATATGTTAGTTACACCAAAAGTGTGCACTGTTTGGAAATGATTCAAGCCCTGAAACTTACAGTGAACTTGGATTATATTAGATTTCTCTTCTTTCTAGGTCTTCAGAGGAACCCAGTGTTGGGAACAGGCATACTGCTACCAACAGGACATTAAAAGAGTTCAGAAGTAGAAAGAGAGCAGGTGGTGTAGACAACATTATAAAAACAGAGAGGGAAGGGAGTGATGAGCTTTATGGATGGATGCAGGCAGGGAATCTGCCACTAATGTTATGTTTAGAGGAGGGTGAATATGTCTTGGGCCAGGCTAATTGCAATGATAGGGAAAAATTGCAGTCCAGTGGGGGAGTTGAAGATGGCAATCTTGCAAGAACTGATAATAAGCACAAGTTAAAGTGTCAAAATAAAGGTAAACTTCAAACAAAAATTACTTGCAAAGCAAGACTCAAAGGAAGATTACGGACTTGTGTCAAACCCAGAACAAAGGACCACAGAACAAAGGACCAAGCTGCTGCTGATCTCAAACACATTGCATGTGAGATATGTGGGAAGATTTGTATAAATAACAAACAGTTAAAAATTCATATTCTTAGTCATAGCAAGATAAGACCATTTGCATGTGACATCTGCAACAGAGCATTTAAACGTCCATATGAAGTAAATAAACACAGGAAGATTCATACTGATGAGAAAGACCAGGTATGTGACATATGTGGATATGCTACTCTATATAAAACCAACTTAGAGATACACAAAAGGAGACATTATGGTCATTACACTGTTAAGTGTGAAACATGTGGGAAAGGCTTTTATTCCAAAGCTGAGCTGGAAGAACATAAGAATGTTCATACAGGGAAGAGACCATTCCAGTGTGATGTGTGTGGCAAGGACTTTCTGTACAGGAATAATCTGAGCTATCATAAGAAAACGGAGCATCCTGATGCAAGCTGGGATCCAAAACGCCATCAGTGTGAGTTCTGTAATAAGATCTTTAAAAGTAAGAAACTGCTGCAGTCTCATCTGAAATCACATGCAGGTATAAAAAAGCCCAAAGCATTTTTGTGTGACATCTGCGGTAAAGCTGTTACAAGTCGCACATCACTTGTTGCACATTGGCGCACTCATACAGGAGAGAAACCAAATGTCTGTGATGTGTGTGGAAAGGCATTTGGTAAACTTGACTATCTCCGTATTCACAAACGTACTCATACCGGCGAACGGCCACACACCTGTGATCAGTGCGGCAAGTCATTCACGCAGCTTTCCACACTCACCGTTCACAAACGTTATCATACGGGGCAGAGACCATATCACTGCACAATTTGCAGCAAAGACTTTGTGACAAGGACTCTACTTAACACACACCAGAAGAGTCATGGCATATAAGTAAAGGGTTAGGCATGGAGGCTTAGGTTTGTACAATGCATGGGTTTAATACATCCTGTAAGGATTTGATGAAATATCTTTTGTATATTACTGAGATCACTTTCCAGAGACTGATAACTAATGCAAGTTGTGGTGTTTATTGTGTGGGAAAATTAGAATATTTTCTTTCCCTTTATAATCTTGTAATAGTCACACATGTGGATGTATGTGATAAGTGACCCTTGTAAGAGGATGTGATGGAATGTGAAGAGCATGAGCCCCTGATTGGAATGAGAAAGTTCTTGTATCCAGAAGGACAGTGGTTTGGAGAATTTTTTTTTTGTCTATGACAAAAAAATCATTCATCACATTGGCCTTGTGACCCAATTTAGTATTAGTTCCTGCTCAACACCTCAGCAAATTTATGTATATTCATAATATAGTATTAAAGAGAAATTAGGATAAAATTTAAAAATGTGATTGCTCATATTATTCCACTCTTGTTTTCCCTGAGTAAAGTTAAATCACTGAATACAGAAATCCTTATGGAAGTTTGCAGCCTGTCAGATGGTTTTCACAACCCATTTGGGGTTGTTGCTGTAGGTTTGGAAATGCCTGCTATAGGAGGCTGACTACAGAATGTCAAGTGGAACAGAATCATTCTTTATGTCTTGTTTCAGCTACCTTTTCTTGTGTTATGGTCTGTTTCAGGCCATAACATATTTGCAGTATTGCTGAAAGTTGGTATTACGTGCAAGATTATATTTATATTCAGTGATATTACTGTTGTCTTTGTGACCTACATTTCCTTCCAATTTGAAGCAGCTGATGTAATCACAAAATATCAGCAGGACTGTGCCTGAAGTGTTCGTTATGCAGTGAATTTGATGAAAACATCACAATACTTTAATCAGGAGAATACTTGAAATTTTGTTTGAAGTAGTAATATTTTTGTTATTACATAGAAAGACATGCTTCTGTGTCCACTGCATTTTCGATGTAGTAGTGGGACATTCTTTACAAAAGTACATTGCGTCTGATGAGGGGCTTTGGGATTTTGGAGCTCATTTATTAACCACCCGATCTGAAATTTCAACTCATGATTTGAATAAGAGTATCCTGTAGAGTTCTGATGATGAGGTATGGTATTAGAACTCATATACTTTTTGGTCTTTTCCATTGTGTGTATTGATCTATGATACACCATATTTCAGAGACAGGATCAGACATTTTCTTCAGGCTTGCTTGCTTCCAAAATAGCTGTCACTGCTTATTGGTTATTTACTTTGAAATCATCTGAAATGCTTTGTGTATGTGCACTTTTGAGTTCTGCGATAGTCATTATTTTTAATGTGTACATGTTTGGGAGTTTGTTGGAGTTGGGATAGGTAGTTGGTGTAATGGTATGTCTTAACTTAGGAATTGTGGTTTTATTCCCATCATGGGCAAGAGATACACCTGTTATCCAAAACATTTAGACAAGTTCTGGTGCCTAGTCAGCCTCCTATTTACTGGGTAGTGGCAGCTACTTTCCTGTGTGCAAAGTGGGTCAGGGCATGAAGTGGACCACACATCTACATTAGTGTGTTAGGTTTTGAATGCATGGAGCTATATCTCCACTCCCACATATGCCTTTGTGGTATGCAAAGGGAAGCTTTACTTTCGTGCTTCCCACACAAAAAAAGATCTAATGGAGTAAGATCAGACTGTGCAGTTGGCCATGAATTTGCACCACCCCTTCGGAACTGTGTTGCGAAACGTTTCATTAATAAACTGAACAAGCTTGTCATGAAATGAGGCATAGCACCATCCTGTTGGACAGAGAAAGTGTCCGCCCTTCGTTCCTCCTGTGGGATTGCATATTGTTGGGGAATGGCCAGGTAAGTGACGTCATCAAATTCTGAATGAAGAAATGTGATTTAGTAATTCGGTTGATGATTGGATGTAAAACTGAAACGATTTACCTAAAGCACCTATACCATAGTTGAATGGTTTATCCATTGGTTGTCTACTTGTGGAAGCCTTCTCTGAAGCATCTTCAAAATGTAACGTGACCTAACTCAGGGTGCAGCAAACCATATTGAGCTTTCCATTTTGGAGAGGTCTTATTTGTTCACGATACCTGTGCTGTTCTTGCTATCCTATGAGATGGGTCACCATTTCATATTTGTTAACTTAATCATTAAGTATCTGTGCGTAACAGTGTGTGTGTGTGTGTGTGTTTCATACCCTAATGCATGACCTGTTTGATGTCTGAATTCCTGTAGATCATTCAGGGACACACTCTACAGGGCACTGCCTGCCTGCATTGTAGGGATGTGGTGTTGACTGTCTGACACATCTATTGATTTTCATGTTGTCATGTAAGGAAGAATATATAGTACTAGTTCAGCACGCTGAAAGCATTTCAAGGTTCACAAATTTGTAGTTGTTAAGTCTGCCAGCTTGCAAATGTATCTGTATAATCAGGAATTTTCAAATGTGGAGAATGATGGACAAATAAGCCAAGAAATATTCAACACTTTTTCAATATTCCAACCAAATGCACATCTTCATTTTAAATACACGTTTCTCTCACATCTGTGCTGTGTGTTTTAATGCATTATGTACACCATCTTCAGGGAGAACCTCTTATTACTTGCACAGAACCCTACTGTATGTTGTGTGTGTTACATTGATTGTGATATACATTACAACACTTACATTTTTGTAGATTTACAGTATTTTTTACAATGATTAAAATAGTGTTTTTACTAGTTATTCTTAATATTAAAAACTAGTGAAAACATTGTTTTAATCATTGTAAAAAACATTGTAACTCTACAAAAGTGTATATGTTGTAATCTGTAGCACAACAATGTAACATACACAACACACAGTAGAATGTAGATGGTTTTGTGCAAGTAACTAGAGGTTCTCCCTGACAATGGTGTATCTGACACACCGAAACATGTAGGGGAGATGTGATAGAAACGTGTTTTAACAATTAAGATGTGTATTTGGTTGGAATATTGATAAAATGTTTAATGTACAAGAATGCGTGGAACGGAAAGCTTTTACTGATCAATAAGAAAATGATGAACTTATTATTGTTTGGTGGTGGTCAGCGGTGCAGATAATGCCGCTTCAGACCTTGCTTTTTGGGAGCTGTGTGGGTAAGAGGGTTCCCCCAGATGTACAGAATACTGAAATTTGTTGTAAAGTTCTTTCGAATTGGTATCATTCTGACAGAACCTCTGTTATGAGACCTCAGAATAACTTCACTAGTAAATATGGAGTGCCCCCCCTCTCTCTCCCCTAACTATTGAGTCGTGGGGGGGCCCTCAGTTATCTAGCCACTGGTGGTAATTCAGACATATACATTTCCAGGTTTTCGTGGCAGGTATTGGTCGGATCGTAGTATTCTGAGTTTTGACACTGCATAAGATAGTCGGTTGACACTAGTGAAATTTTGAGGTACGTGCTGCAATGCCTTAAGTGTAATCAAATCATGCCTAGGTAGCATAGCATCAACCTGGACACAATTAGCACCCCAAAGTTGGCAGCATATTTCTTTGAAACGTCAGTGTTGTCCACATGCTATTGTACACAGACAGTGCCAAAACCCGAAACCTTCTCTGATCATTCTCACATGGCACATTACTGGTACAGCCAACTTTGGTTAGCCAGTTGTCCATTTGGAAGAGGGTTTAATCCTCAAATGTTGAATGTTACATATTTGTAACGCACAGTCTGGTGTTCAAAATGTCAAACATTATATGACTGCAATTATGCAGCCCCACCTTGAGTTCTGGTGTGCAGTATATCACCCTAGGCGTGCAATTCTGGCACCTGATGGTTATTACATGAACAGAACAGAAGGTTTAAGCAATTAATGAACTAATATTTCTGTATATAACTTAAGGCTTTCATGGCAACTGAAGTCAATAAAATATTCTAAGGCTAGCAGCCATGGCAGTTGGTCACTTTATAAGGAACACTCTGATACAGGACCGAGCAGAGCAGGTATTTGAATCTGCCCACCAACCATCTTGTCTTGCCACCAGCTATAATGGGCAGGTATGTCATGAAGTGGGCAGATTTAGGAAGTTCCCTGTTGTTGATGAGGACAGAGATGGTCCTTGAAATGTTGGTTTATTCACCATTCAGCCACTTTAAACACCTGCTAGCCCCAAGAATATTTTATTAACATTTCTGTGTTTCTTACACAGGAATACTTGCTTATTTAATAATCACTTGTTCAGTTACATTCCCTTCATATCATCTGTGATGGCTACATTGACTGAACTTCATTAATTAGGTTTTGGAATCAGCCAGCTGCACAATTCGTGTAATGTGGTTGGTTATTTCCACTTCATAAGATCTTCTGCCTTGAGACAGTTATGATTCTGAGGAGGATGATAGCTGGACAGGGCATAAAGCATGTTTGAGTGTGAAATATGCATTCCGAATTACAGTCAAAGAACCTGAAGAGAATAAAGTGCTTGGGTTTTGTGGACACAGGCAGGGAAATGGGAATGAAATGGATCTTGTTGAAACAGGGTTTGTGGATATGAACTGGATATGTTTGGTTATAGATAGCCTGCATTTACAGGTTCTTGTTAAAGCAGGAAGGTACCATCAACTTTTCATTTAAAGCAGGGATTGTTTTGACGCAACTCTTAGCTTCCAAAGAATGAATATGCTGCATGGAGTTTAATTAGTTGGCATTATTTACAAGCACATCCTCATGGATGTAGCAGATGTGTGGGGGGGTTTAAAGTTGTAAACAAAAGTACTTACGTAAAAATGTGGTAGGCCGAAGGTGCTGCTGGTTTAATCCGTAGGTGTACACTGGTATACAACAATAGACACAGTGTTGCTAATATATGTCTTGTAATTAATGTATTGTTCTTAATATACAACTTCAATAAATATTGTTGTGTTTGATGTACGTACCCACTTACCTATAACATTTTGTTGTTAGATTTTAGCTTGAATGTGGTGGGGGATGTCGATATTATACCCAGATTGATGGATGTGCAGGCCCATCTTTTTTGTTGTGCATGCTGCAGTGTTGCAGAATTTGATTTTAGATGTAATTCCAGGTGGTAATTGGAACTTCTGAGAAGTTCTTTTGTATATTATGCAAATACATGTGTGTTTGTGTGAGCATACACTGTTTCAGATAATATCCATATCTGATGTCCCTTTTTTACAATTAGAATATTAGACACAAACATCCGCATCATTGTAGGGCCTTTAACCCCACTATCTCTTCATATGGTAGGGTTGTATATTCTGTACTCAGGTGAATGATGTAAGGTGATACGGGCTGTTCATTGTGTATGATAAAACACTGTGATGTTGGAGTGCAGCTCCAGGATGGTTATGTTTGCGGATGTTGTACTAATACTGTTTAGATGCACTGATATTGTTTTATGTGTTGTTTGTTGGAATATTATTATGTTGGTTTGGTTCCTGCCTGTAATGTGGAAGAGTGCATTATAAATCTTGCTACTGCCAACACTGCTTTCTAAACTGTCAGTCTAGTTTCTTAGTTTGTGCATGCATTTTTCTATAGGATTTTTATTTATGTACTTTTTGTTGTGCCTGAATGTGGCTTGTGTTTAAATGTAAACATCTCAGTAAGAATAGGTCCAAAAATACTTGCAAAATGCTTGTATTCTGATTAATGTAAAATTTTAAGATAGGTTTCATCAAGCTGTGAAACAAAATAGAAAAAACCCCCATTGCAGTGGATGAAATATACAGATATCAGCCAGTGTTTCTTGACAGTGTAAATAGAGTATCAGATTTTTGCTTTTGGAATGCTAGAGTAAAGAGTTGCTTTATTTTCTTCCTCAGTCACCAGGTTTGTGATTTCATCCCATGGAACATGTAATCATGATCTTGCTTATTCTCTCACCTTCATTTTGTATGCTGTTGGTTGTTGGTATTGTGTCAGCTGATCTCAGCACTTGTCATGAACTCCAGCAGTGTATCCTATATACAAGTGAGATGATAAACCTGATTTTACAATTAGGCTGCACACAACACACTACCTTCTTTGCTTTCCTGTTAATTTTTTATAATAATGGACACTTGCAGGTGCTTGGGTGGTATAAGAGTTGGACGAAGTGGAACAAGTGAGTGCGGTGGTGCAGGTTTGCACAGGCATTCTTGGTTTTTAAGTTCACAACAGTATTGACATCGATGTACAGAATGTGGGAGTTCAGTGCCATATTTATTATGGCAGTGCTGAGGTAACCAAAAGAATCTTTTCTAGAATCTCTTTACAGTGTTTCTCTTGAAAGCTCAAGCAAGTACTTTTCGTTTTTATGTAATGTACGGTGTAGCCAATTTCTTGTGATCCTGTTACCAAGTATGAACAGCAGCCCTGCAGATTGTGGAAACAGTCCCAGTCAGCATTGTTGGCCAACACACAGATTGTAAACTTAGTGAAGAACACAACCTTCCTAACTATACTGTTTACTGTTCTGCATGTCATTTCCATTAGGGTTGCTTTTGACAGTGAAGTATTACTTTCACATAATTAGCCTTGGTGATCATCCCATCATCAGCTGTCTGGAATACTTTTTTTTTAATAGTAATATTTAAGTTAATTTCCCTTGATCACTAACAGTACCGTGTTGTGATTTGTGTCATTAATGATTGTTAATGTTTTTTTTTTCTTTCTTTTGTGAATAAAAAGGAGTTTAATGGTGTTATTATTCTGGAGATAATAATATCAAAGTGGTTTTGAAAGTTAGACATACCTTAATATGTATAAGCTGGAGTATACCTTACCAGCATTGTGAGTTGTGTGTGTGTGTGTGTGTGTGTGTGTGTGTGTGTGTGTGTGTGTGTGTGTG
>JGI20166J26741_11462585_pt1 | contig 13293 bp, 6 predicted proteins | sample TergutCu122P5_FD_26741 | JGI IMG/M metagenome (IMG submission 26741)
CTCCTCCCACCACCCAGGCCAGTGACCGAGGTAGACCTGCACCATCGAAAGTCATCGAACACCTGTTTCAACTATTTGCACCAATTTAAGATTCCTTACATGAGATCTCGATGTATAGGACAGTTGACAATTGTACAGTTTATCTTACTTGTTCCGTATTTGTACACCTGATGATGGCTCTCTTGAGCCGAAACATGTAGCTCCTTGCTTACTGTTTTCTAAAATAAAATAATTAATATTTTATTTTATTTCGTGTGTGTTTGACAGTTAATTGTATCAAGTTATATGTGGACAGGTTCTGCATAAGAAAATATGTTGGATAAGCCAACATACACCTTAAGATATAAGATTTTGGAATGTTGGCGTATGTTTATGTACATACTTCAGATGTTAATGTGAACTGTTAGTCACAGTAGGGATGGGTTTCATCAATTTCAAATGCTATGATCCACATAAAATCCAACCGACCCAAAACATTCTCAAATGTTATACGAGTATACACTCCAATTTTAAAGATAACAGTTACATCAAATATGTGTATACAGTATGATAATAACTTCAATACAGACTGTCACAAACTGTCAAAATGAAAGGTAAAGCATATATAACTGACTATACATGACAAGGAAAACTGTTTCCAGTGTACCATCAGACACTTCATGCAGTGCAATTAAATAAAACACCTCCAGGCTGCTTCTACAGAAGTTGAATGACGTGAGCTGTCATACCTGTGACAGTTTAACAGTCATTTTATTAACATCTAACTGCAGTGAATCCAAACATTGCTTTAATCTCTCCATCTCTTCCCTTGCAAGCTGCATTGCTTCCTCCTTCTCTCTTCTCTTTTCAGTAACCGTGACTAACTGAGATCTCTGCTGTTCACCAGCCCCCTGTAATTGTTTATCTTTATCAGATTCCTGTTGAAATAAACAAAATTTATAATGAGAACATGAGACGTTTGAAAAATAAGATATGTTATAATGTGTAAGTCAAACACACGTTTAAAATCAATTTATAAAATTACATGTCCATGCATCCCACTAAATGGAAAGGAAGTTAACACAAAAATAAACTTTAAACATACAGATAGGACAAGATAATAACTTTATAAGAATGTTATGTAGACTGACAAATGTCTTGAAAATATCAGTATGTGTTAGACTAATGCTTATTTCTACAAGCAGGTACCCCCATTTTCATCTTTCATATACTAAAAATAATTTTTCATTGCTCAATTTGCAACTCTGTAACTTTTATTTAATTTTAATTCTTATAACAACGTAATACATTAGGGACAAAATTCTGTGATAAAAACTCAGAGAAAATACCTGGGATCCCTTGTTCCATTTTACACATAAAACATCCTGTAAAAAAGCTTCACAAGTGTTGTTTTTTGCATTTTATAATACTTAAATGAGTACTTGAACAAAACTCATAAAGTTGAAATATGTCACACTAAAAGTTTCTTCAAATGAAATTCTGCCTATAGGGAAGTTGTGTTAATGTGTTACTGATTATGAGTGTCACTGTAACATAATATGATGAAATACATAAAAATACTGAAAATTTCTAACTTCACTGTGGTAAAATATGCAGGTGAGTCAAGGAAAACCCTTAAAATTTTTCTGCCAGCTCAGTGCGTGAATGTGCAATACAGCCCTGTCAGTTTGCAGCAATATCCCATATCTACCATACAGAGTACATGCTTTCAACCCATGCTGTTAAAAGGAGGGTCTTGATCACTACATCACCACCCCACCCTGCACACCACCTCCCCCCCCCCAACATTTTAAGTCTTCAATTTAACTCACCCTCCTAAAACGATGTGCAGAGTTTAAATATCTGAAGAATTGAATCTACAATTAAATTCTAACCTTTGTGAACTGTAACTTTTCACTTAAAACAAATCTTGAATTGGTTTCTTTCCCTCTCTTCTTGTCACTGTCTTGTATATGCAATGCAGAAAGAGTAGATTCTTTTCCTGGGGCACCTGAGCATCCATCAAGACTTCTTGCTAGGCATTCTGTTAGCTGTTGACTAATTCCAGAAGTCTCCCAATTTGGAGTCACACCATGAGCTTGCTGCAATGGTGTCAAGAGGCCTTTTGCATTGAGCGTAATTAAAGAGGGAAGTAACTGATGACGATTTGACACTTGTTCTGTCACAAGTGGTAAATGATGAACATAATATTCACGCCAAGCTAAAAAATAAGAGACAAGCGTAATATATACATGGACAAATCTGATTCTGTCTACCTAAAGCAATCACCAGTAATATGACCAAAGAATTCTGTGCTTGATTCACAGTTCACAAGTGAGCATTTCCTGTCCATAATTATGTGTATGTTTCTTTAACTGATTTGATAGTCTAATTTCAAAGCAGATCAAAATTATGGGCCTCAAAACTCCAGAAAACACAAAATGTGGCCAAGAAAAGGTATACCCAACATCTGGAGCAATTTTAGGCATGTTTGCAATGGACAGATTTTCATAAAATTTGATTCTGAGTAATTTTCGAATATCTGTCGAGAAAATTCAGGCTTCATTAAAATCTGACAAGAATAACAGGTATTTTAAATGAAGACCTACATATATTTATGACAGTACATTGCTCAGTTCTTCTAAGAATAACAAAGATTTCAGACAAAAGTTGAAGAGAAAATTAAAACACATATTTCATGTTCAATAACTTTTTTCCAAAATCATGAGGTATATGAGATAATGTGGAAAAATATGGTAGAGCCAGACGAGCTGAAGGTGGAAATATGATACGGCACATGCATATGGGATGCTGGATAACTAAGACTGCAGACACACACTCAGAATATGTAATACTTATTAACTTCTCCGATGCAACAATGGTAGCACGAATGCACCTCAATGTTACGTTTATACATACATTGCCTGTCTTGTTTACTGTTAATAGTAATTAAAGACAAATGTTGAAATAGGCAAGAGAGAGAGGCTAGTATGAAATGGTATCCATATGGATACTTCTGATAGAATTTTAATAAACAATCTCATACAAAGTGCAGTCTGTGAAACCACATAGCTGAAGTAGACTGCACACATTTTAAAGCAGCATAAACACAGAGTCAAAGGAAACGAACTTCCTGAGATACCACATACACGAGTGAAGTACTTAACAAAATCTTGCAGTCCCCAGAAGAAGTAGGCATGAAGGAACTTGGAATGAAGAAGGCATTCTTATACTGAACTGTTAATGACTTCAGAACTTATTCTTATCCAAAGGGGTAGTCCAACAGTTAACAGGCACATATCATATAATGAAGTATGTTTTGTGGTTGGTCACAAACATAACTGAAATGAAAACTTTCTGTGCAGTATCTGGTATTCTGAGGAATAGGCCTACCATGTCTGGAAGAACAGTAGGAACAGGCAAACAACACAATTGCATGATTGTGGCCGATCAGACAAATTTACCAGGTACCACAATTACCATAAAAATGTGAACACCATCTGGAAGCTTCTGTTGAAAAAAACTATGGTTGCAGGAAGATAATGTAGCATTGCATTTACCAATAAATGTTATGGCCTCTCCAGAAAGTCCTCATTTCAAGAGTACCTGGTTATCCTCCTATCCCAGATTCACCTAACCTCAACACCTTCCACATACTTAGGGGAAAAACTCAAGGAACAAGTACTGTCCAATTAAAATAGCACAAAACACAATCTATGGAAATATCTAAAAATCTCCAGAGGCAATACAAAAAATTCCTTTTAAGTTGCCGCATGACTACTTGAGCATTCATTTTTGTAACTAAATGTCTTGGCCAATGTGTATAAATGTAAAAATGCACTGTTTGACTACTCCATTGTAATCTATTCAATTCTAGGCCATACTGTAGTAATATCAAACTGCTAGAATGCACATTATCAGCTTCATGTAATAGACATTTAGTGCACTCCCACACTTGCTTTTTTGAGTGGTTGATTGGATGGAGCAGTTAACATCTCACAGTAAAACACATCATATGAAACAATGATTAATGAATGACATATTTGAAAGGGTTTCAAAGTAGTAATGTCTAATTAAGGTATTCTCTTGGAACTTGACTGCATGGACCAAAGAAAAGGACAAAACACCTCAGTCAACACAGTTAAGTGTCCCAGCCAAAATTCAAACTAAGCACTTACCTAATACAAGTCTAGTTTATCACCAATACCATCTGCTGTTTACCTTCCCCATTAAAAATTACCCATTACGAATGTACTATTGACATTACTACAGTCTTCTCTTTGTAACTGTTTTATCCATATTATGACTCTCACAATTAATTTAATCACTGCTGAAAGATAAACTTTGATAATTTAAATAGCAGTCCATGCAGCATTTTGTTCATAACAACTATGCTCTTGCAGTTATCATTACTAGTGCTGTTCACAACCAATAAATTTTTATACAAAACTCAAAAGAAACTGTCACTATTTATAATAGTTAATTACACTTAAACATATTATGAACTTTAGTTATGAAAACATTTCAAACATTAATGTCATACTCCAAAATCAATGCTAATTTTACTTTTAGTTTTCATTCCAGAGTTCAATCAGATGTGGTGTAATTGTTGCCTGTTTATAGATTATTAAATGACATGCAGAAATTCAAAGATCATACAGTATGAAATGTAAACTTTTTAGATTCTGTAAAATGAATGAAAATGATCCAACTGTTGGTATGCTTACAAAGTGAATACGTACCTTGGGAGAGTTCTTTGGACTTCGCAGTTTTAGGAACACCTAAGTTACAAGATATGAAAGGCTGCTGGTGACCACACCCCTCCCTGCTCCATGTGCCATCATCATGCCACCTTATACCTCTACGTCTGCAGTATCTTGGCAACCACGGAGATGTCAATTGCTTCTTGACTGTTTCACTAACTGCTTTTTCAAGGAGACCAATTCTTCCTATGGATGAAATAATTTTTCAGTAATTTTTACATTTATCAATAACTTTCAACTACAAACAGTATCTAAATGCATTAATGTACATGTCAAATTGAAAGTCAAATAACCCAAAACAGTATGATACGAACTGTGCCACACCTGAGATAACCATTCTTCTGGGATACGACTGGTTCGTCAGTTTGAAGGTGGTCTCATCTTCAACAGTTGAAACATCCAAGATTTCTTCTTGGACATCATCAACTAAAATGGCATCATATCCTAGACGAATGGGTACTTCACTGACACAACAGTGAAAATATAGAAACTCACACCGGCTTACCTGTTGGCTCCAATATGCTCTTCTCTGATTCTTTTGGCAGCTTTTCAATCAGGAACACAAATATCCTTCGTACATCTGTTTCGCTTGAATACAGGAACGTCTGATAACCTATATCCCCAGAATAACCCAAGGTCTGCAAAAAAAAAAAAAAACGGACGGCAGTGCAAGGCATGTTTATAAAACAACAGTACTTCATGAACCCACTACCATTTCTTACTGTACATACTACCTTGCAAGCCTGAGCAATGCTTGCCCCAACCCGAAATCGTGCTGACATTGAATCTGGTAAGGAATGGGGTAGCCCCAATCCCGGATGAATGACATCTAAGCATCTAACAGCAGCTTCGATTACAAGTTCTGTGGAAAAATGCCTTAGACTGTCAACATCTTCTTCAATATCGCTATAACAAAATCAAATACACAACAGTAAATACAAACGGCACAACACTCCTGTATCATACCTTCAGCGGTAACCCGAACTCTCCTCCCGCTATGTCATGACCGTTCTCAATTAACCTTTGGTTTCCATTATTCCTTTTATCTAGACATAGAATCGAATCTTTCTACCACTATCACTTTACATTGCGATATCCTATACTAACCATCCAACTTGACGTAAGGAATGTATTATTATATTGTCTACCTCCTCCATGTTGGAACGTGACTCAATTAATGTTCAAATAACAGGATAGCCAATGTAAGTTCACTAAGTTTCGTCACGAAATTTCGTATTGTTGATTTGAGGCAATGCTCGTTCCTGGTCTTAACCACTATCTTTCACACCCAGTAGCCCGGCATTAGCTGGGAAGCGGAGTGTGATTGGTGTATGTATTAAATATTGTGTTGTGAAAGACGATTTGTAATGTGTTATAGTAGAATACCAGGTTTCATCACATGCATTGATATGTCGATGGACGTAATATTTGTATCGTGTAAATGGTTTAAATTTTAAAAGGTTACGTATCCTGAGTGTTTCTTACTTAAATTTTAAGGTTAATGTCGACTGTTCAGAAAGTGCATGGCACCGTTAATAATAAACATGACCGTGGTTTAGGTGTGATCCTGATTGAGGTTATACCGTAGAACCTACCTACTATTTTGTATCGTTATGTTTAGTTAGGGTTTTTTTTGGTGTCACATTCTGTTCGTGTGATTTTTTTAAAAATTAATTTGAGGAGTGCGTTTAGCTGTTGGAAACGCACATTTCAAAACAGCATCATCTTCCAAGACCTTCAAGAGCCGGTAACGTGAACATCATATTAATTATTGCAGTCACCCCCCTACCCCCCAGTTTTACCAGTTTTGTTCGCAAATAAAGAGGGCAATGTAACTCACCCGCGAAACTTGGTATAAAGGTGGTATAAATAAAAAGTGCAACACCGTTAACCGTGTATAGCTACCTCATTTTTAACCAGCTGATTCTTTAACTGAGGTGCTTAAAACATTCCCACATTGTATGGAACCTAGAAGTTTATTACCATGTTAATAACAGCTCAACACAGCCAGAAATCCAGTCCATGTGTGTCAACCCGTCTGCCCTGTTACCCCAAGAACTGTCTTACTATTATCCGTTCTTATATTCCCATGTCTCCATAGTGGTCTCTTCCCTTCATAATTTCGGACCAATACTTTTCTTCACTCCCATATGTGCTATATGTTCCATCCTCAGCTTGTTTGTTGTAATCACTTTAATAGTATTTTGCAAAGAATATAAATTGTGAAGCTTCTCATTATGCAATTTTCACTAACCAGCTGTTACATCATGACTGTTTAGTAAAAATAGTTTCCTTAGTAGCTTGTGCTTAACAACCCCAGTTTGTGTTCTTGTTGTCGGGTGAGAAACTGGGTTTCACACATATGCAAACAGGAGGTAAAATAAAATATTCAGTCTTTCCTTTGTAGGTAGGAAATGGGAAGCCCGGAGGTTCGGAACTGAATGGTATCTAGTATTTTCCAAGTTAAGTATGTTGTCAGTTTATTGTAATTATTGTTTGTGTTTGCCATCCACACACACACACACATTAAATTTTCCACATATTTTAAGGATCTGTTAGCAACTTTATGTGGCTGCCCTTTGTTAAGGAAGGAAAAGTAGGTTTATGAAATCAGTTGACCTTTGTATATGTGTATGTGTGTGTGTGTGTTTGTGTGTGTGCACATGCTTGCATATGCATGCATGTTTACATTGCACATACCAGTGTTCCTTTTCAACTTGTGAACCACTTAACTGATTTTCAGTAAATTTTGTGTGAACATTTTGCAATTTAAGGCTACTCCATACTATCACCTTTACTTTTCTGTGATAAGTAAATGTGACATACTCAGTTGCTATTCAGTGAAAGTGTATTGGTGAGTGGGTGTATGACTTCAAACATTCCAAACCTTGATACTAAATAGCAATGAATGGTCAGCTTCATGCCATTGCCACTTTACCCACGGAGAAGGAGCTGTAAGTATCCATTTGATAGGCGTTTGAGTGGGCCCTAAAGTCAGCCTGGATTGGCAGCAGAGAGAAAAATTTGTTCCTCTGTGGGGAACTGAACCATGGTCATCCACCCTGTAGCCAGTAACTGTACTATCTCAGCCGTCCTGGCTTATTTATAATTATTGACCATAGTTATGTATAGTTATGTAGACATACAGCAACAGAGTATTACATATTTTAGTTACTGCAGAATTTTTCATATTGAAATATAATGAACTGGGTAACAGTGTGTGCAAGCTATAATTGCATTTCCTAAATGCATTTGCTTCAGACAGCCTGGTTCATATCAATGGGCATTATTGATGATGAACTCCAAGAAGTCAGTAAACTCTGCCAGCATGTCATCACGGGCAGTAAACTTGTCTCTTGTGTGCAAACTATGGTCCGAGTAGAAATAAGGTTAGTAGATGGATCAGTATATTGCATTATAAGAGGTGTGCAGTTTAATTTTTGGTGTTGATTAGTCACAGTGTATCACTTGTTTTAAAATACTGACATTTGGAAACAGCTGTGCATATAATGTGTTTTCATTGCGGTGCCGCTGTTTATGATATGTTAATAGTCCCATGTATTTATATTAATTACACACTGTGGGTCCTGTGTAAGGGACAGAAAAATGAAACATGCTTCATTCCAGGTACATTTTGTGCAGTATTGCGGACATTTTTATGGAAAGGTACATTTTTGCCACAACTCACGAACCACTGGACTGATTTTGTAAAATTTTATGTCAGCTATCCTTGCACAAATTTGTTGAGGTTATGTCTATCCGTAGCCTTGTCTCTGTGTCTGAATGTTGACTGTCTACTGTCACCACATAAATCATGAGACAGAATTTTTTTGAATAGAGTATGGGGGACTGTTGCCTAAATTTGTTTGGCAGTTCCATTTTTCAGCTCTATTTATCCATAATGATGTCCACTTGAGGCCATAAATAGGTATTTTATGTGTATATTGTAAACCATTCATAAAATTGTGTAAAACAACATGCTGTTTATTCCACTGGAAATGTTGTACACTACATAATGGCACTCACCGTTTCCAGTCTTGTTTAAGTTGTGGTCTTTTGGATTGCAACATGGTACAATATAAGAGGTGATTACCAGTGTTTCAGAAGAGCTGCTGCTTCAGTCTTCAAGGTAGAAGTGTTTTACTTGTAAGAAGTGAGAACTTTTCTCTGATCTCTGCACTTTGGTATGAGCAGGGTATTAATAACTTCACTCTGTCTACATTGAGTTTGCAGATAACCATTGCCTTCTAATAAGGATTGTCTTTACAGGATTTGGCAAACATTTATATTATGCTTCTTTGGGTTATAACACCATGTAGTGTCACATGGGGCTACCAGTGTTTCAGAGACACATGCTGCCTCCATCTTCAGGTTAAATTTTCAATGCCATGTAGACCTCATTAGAAATTTGAGGTTCTCATATTGGTGACTATGAATATTACTGTCTTCTGGGATATGATGCTATATAATCTGGTAGCTAGTTGCCAACAGTTTGGAGGAATTTCAGGTTAGAAAAATACAGTGCGGTCATGATTTACACGTGGGTTACGTTGCCGGAACATGACATAAACAAAGATTTGCAAAAATTAAGGCCAATTGTCCTGTGTGAAAATACAGTATGCTAGTTTTAATTCTTATGCATATAATAAGATTTATTTATTATTACTGCTTATATTCTGAGGGTGCATTATTTCAAAATTATGCAAAATACGACACATTAATCTAGAGTGCACTGTAATTTCTTATGCTTGTACTCTAAAAATGGAAGCAATAGGTTTGTCAAAACTGTTGGAATCTAGCTGCCAGACTGCACAGCATTACATACCAAATGAGAGTAATTTTCATAATCTTGTGTTCATCAGGAGGATGTACACAAAACTGAATGCTGACCCCCCGCCCAAGAAGAGGATGTAATAACTTAATGTTTGGCACAAATAATATGACACTGATTTAACTGCAAAATCTGTTTTTGTTTAGGCGTACAGCATTTAAGAACATTGTAGCATGCATTCAGTTTCCCAGCAACTACCCTTTCTCACCTCTGCTTGTTGAACTGAAGAGTAAAACTCTATCAGATAAGCTGCTAGATGGTTTGACTAATGTTTGTGAGCAAGAAGCAAAGAAGATTCTAGGTAAACCACAGGTTTGTACTCTGATTCAGTGCATCACAGAACCTTATACATGAACTTGTTTAGTTGGTATGTGTAGGTTTTAATGTACTTAAACTAATGATTATAAACTACATATGTATATCTTGTAATGTTTAATGTATTCCATACATTGTGACTTGTATTTAAAGTCTTTGTATTCCTTGTATAGGTCCTTATGGTTCTTAAATTAATTCGTAACTTTATTGATGAGAATCCTTTGTCTTGCTGCTACAATGAGATTGCAGCAATAAAGAAGGATCTGTGTGAAGCAGATGAACTGAAATTAAAACAGAAAACATCATCTCTAAGTTTGAAGATATCACAAGGAAAATACTACTTTAAGACTAGGATTCTTGTACCTGACAGTTATCCAGAACATTCGATCAGGTAAGATGGTTCAGGTGTTGTCTAACAGTGATTTAAATGAGTATCATTTAAAATGCTGCCTTTATGCATGTGTTAATATCCTCAACAGGAACCTTAGAAGGGTCAAATGTTTTGTTGACAATTGCCAGAATGAGCAAGCCTTGTATGAGTTGAGCCACACAATCTAACACATATACTCCATAGACTATAATTGCTTTTAGATAATTCTCAGTGGACTGTGTCACATGAAACTGATTACCATATCAAGTTTAATTCACAGTAATCAGTATTTTAATTCACACCTGGTGTAGAAATTTGTCATTGTAAATTCTCCCTCTTCCACATGTTTGTACTACAAAATTCAACAAACATTGTACTGTGAGTTTCTGTCAATGTCAGATACTGTGTGGCTTCTTATTGCAATAGGTGAGGCAGCATTCAGTAATACTACCTTCTTCTCATTGCTTACTTCCCGCTTGTTTCCAGTTGCAAACAACACTGTGTTATTACACAGCTAGTCTCAAAATTGAAAAGGTGGCCTTCATTAAAGGTGGCATTGCTGCCTTCAAAAAAACGTTGAAAAATATCCATACCTTAACAGTTCCGGTTTGTTCACTCTTTTTTTATTAATCATCCTCAATACCGTGCAACTTGTGGTAAAAGTGTGTAGGGCATAAAATGTGTGTTTATTTTTCTTTAGAACATTAAGAACAGTTGTTACAGCACTGATGAATAATTAGTAAGTTACATATGGTACATGTCTACCACGTCTTCACGTAACTTGTCTAGTATTGCTAAATTATACCCAGAATCAGAATATTTTGACAGCTTTTAGTAAAACCCCACAGTATTGAATTTCATGAAAGTCTGTTCATTTGTTTGTAATGTAAGTGCATATAGACAGACATGACAGAGCCAGTAGGTACATTTCTGTGCCTTCTCAATCTGACTGCACCAAAAGATACTCAGTTCTTTCTACTACTGGTGACATAAACATGTCACAGTGAAGCACAGTAAAATTGAGTGTGGCATGAAGTAAATGTGCCTGTAGCATAAGTTGTCTCTGGTCCTGAGAATATAGAATGAAAACTAATGAAAAGTTACCTCTTATTAATGGGAACAGTTTAACACAGAAACAAGAGAGAAGAAAAGATTTAACAAAGACTGCTTTAATGTGTTTTTATAGTCTAATTGTTTTTATTACTGTTCTTCTGGGAATTTATCTCAAAACACGCTTTCTACAAATGCGAAAGAAAATTAAGTCTGAGTATCAACAAAACGTGTGCAGAATATTTTAATACTTTGAAGACACAAGTTAATCTACGTTATACAAGAAGATTTGTTTTATACCTCACAGGGAACAGTGTGTTTCCTTTAGAAATGGCAACCAATTAATGTTACAGGAAACTAACCACTGCTTGTTTTGAAAGTCATACAGAACACATTAATAGCCTGTGTGGGCAAAATGCACAATGTTGGTGTTAAAAACTAATGGTGCATACACCAACCAATATGCTTGTATATTAACTTCCAGATGCTCTATGTATTGCTTAGTATACTTACTATATAGTATGAGTGTGTGTGACATTTGATTCAGGTGCTAAATACCTGAACATGTCAATATATTTACTATGAAAATATATATCATCGAGCAACAAGTATGTTATTAAATGAAAACCCATTCATGTACGTGGGGACTCCCAAATAACTAGGTTTTACTGTATGTTACTTTGTTATTGTAAGACAATCCCACATTTTTAAGATTCAAATTAAAGTAACTATAATATATAAAATAAATCTCATATTCTCTTAAATGCAGTACTATTAATGTTTAGTTAGCCTTTTCTTCAGCCTGGAAGATGATGAAACAAACTTTCCTCCACTCTTTCAACGTTACTTTGTTGGGCAAAGCAAAGAAATTGCAAGACAATGCATTGAACCTCCAATTAAACCTAAAGAAAGGAATCGTGCTCCATTCAGACCATCACCATCACTGCAGCCTGTTGTGTCATTCCTCATTGCATCAGTTAAGCAGATCCCACAGGAGAGTTGTCAGCTGTGTAACAAGAAGTGCCTTCCACAAGATCCAGAGGTAACAGTTGATCTCACAGCTGTTTGTTATTAGCGTTGCAATTATACAGCTTCCCAGGGTAAAATGTCAACTGGTGGGCAGTTGCTTGTTCACCAGTCTACATGGAATTATGTCCCAGAAGACTTGAATCTTCGCCTGCACTGCTGTGAGAACATCAGAACTTGCATGCACATAATGCATGTAGGCAACTGAGAAAGTTGGTCCAAATGGTAACACTTCTGAACTGTATCTGGGGAGTGCTGAGTTCCATTCTCAGCTGGGATTGAAGTTGTTCTTGTTTTTCATCAGTCCTTCCAGACATATGCCAGGATAGGACCTAAAATTATGCCATGACTGTTACCTTCAACATCCTTCACAATTAATCATTAAACAACCTACCACTTGACACTTTATAGTCTGAACCATTCTCTTTGTCATTAAATAAACCCTGAATTAATAAATGAAATAAACTGAGGTGATGTCAAACAATGCAATTGTGTGAAAATTTGTTTCTTGTAGTTTGTCGAAACAGACGAAAATGCAGAGAGTCATGTGGAAAGGATTTACTGCAGCCATCTGTTTCACCTGCAGTGTCTCATTACCTACATGAAGACCCCTCCTTTTCAGGGTAGGTACAAAAGCACCAGTTTAACTTAGCACATACAGTGGACCCTCGAGTTATGACCGGCTTGACATACGAACAACTTGGGTTACGACCAAAATTTTAGTTTTGACTTATGACCAAAGTCTTGAGTTACGACCCACATGCCGGTCAAGGCCAAAACGCGCAGTTGTAAACAAAGACCCGAGGTGCGTTCGTAAGCTTCAGTCTGAGCCTCGTAAGCTTCAGTCTGAGCCCAGATGCGCGTGTTTGTGGACGTAATTCCGGTCAGTGCAGTGCTTTATATAATTAATTTCGCTAATTGCTATCAAAATGGCCCCCAGAAAGCTAGAAAAGAAGCTA
>JGI20166J26741_11462696_pt1 | contig 13293 bp, 12 predicted proteins | sample TergutCu122P5_FD_26741 | JGI IMG/M metagenome (IMG submission 26741)
GCGTGAAGGCCGGCCCGCTGGCGGCCTACCCGGTCGTCGGCATAAAGGCGACGCTGGTGGACGGCAAGTACCACCCGGTGGATTCCTCCGAACTGGCCTTCAAAATGGCGACTTCCCTGGCCTTTGAGGATGGCTTCATGAAGGCCAAGCCCACCCTGCTGGAGCCCATCGCCAGCGTCACGGTCATCGTCCCCGACGATTACACAGGCGATATCATGGGCGATATGAACAAGCGCCGCGGGCGCATACTGGGCATGAACAAGGTCGGCGCGAAGCAGCATATCTCCGTCGAGGTCCCGATGGCCGAGATGTTCAAATACCCCACCGAGCTGCGCTCCATGACGCAGGGCCGCGGCAGCTTCACGCTGAAGTTCGAGCGCTACGAGGAAGCCCCGAACGAGGTGCAGCAGAAGGTCATCGAATCCCGCAAGAAAGAGCTTGAGAAAGAACGCGAAGAAAAATAACAGTATTATCGTTATAATACAAACAGCCGCCGGCTTGCAACGGCGGCTGTTGGCTTTATTTACCGGATTGTTTACTGTATCGTATAATACGGGCAGCCGAAGTCGTTCAGCGTGACGCCCGTGTGCGTGAGGTTTACCAGGCTGTTCAGCGTGCATTTCCCGTCGGACTGGTGCGCGCATTTGCATGTGCAGTTGATATTCATGTTGACCTCCTGCGTACTTTTTGTTATTATTATGTCCATATGAAAACGAACAATACACACGAGCTCGCCGCGCGGATACTGCTTGAAACCGCGGCCAAAAACAGCTATAACAACCTGGCGCTGAAACACGCGCTTTCGGAGAACGCGGGGCTGACGAAAAGCGCGAAGGCGGCCGTGACGGATATCGTCAACGGCGCGCTGCGCAATTTGATTTATATCGACCTGTGCATACAGGCGGTCTCATCCGTCCCGCCGGACAAGCTCAAGCCCTTCGTGCTGTCCGTCCTCCGGGCCGGCGCTTACGAGATACTGTTTACGCAAACGCCGCCGCGCGCCGCCTGCAATGAGGCGGTGAATACCGTCAAAAACAGCCCGTTTAAAAATCTGGCCGGTTTTGTGAACGCCGTGCTGCGAAATATCGCGCGGCGAAAAGGCGACCCCGCGTTTCCGGGCCTGCCGGACGCGCAGGCCGACCCGACGGGCCGTATCTGCGCGGAGTATTCCTGCCCGCGCTGGCTGGCGGAGTATTGGCTGTCCGAATTTGACATTGATACCGTCAGGGCGGTCTGCGCCGGGGGCCTCAAGCCGCCGCGCGTCACGGTCTGCGTGAACGCGCTTAAGACGGATAAACCGGCCCTGGCGCGGGAACTGCGGGCGGCCGGCGTCGCCGCGGAGGAAAACACGCGCCTCGCGGATTCGCTGTATATCTCGGGAACCAGCGATTTGTCCGCGCTCCCGGCCTTTAAAAACGGCCTGTTCCATGTGATGGACGAGAGCGCCATGCTGGCCGTGCGGCTGGCGGGCCCGGCCGAGGGCGAAACGCTGCTGGACGTCTGCGCCGCGCCGGGCGGAAAGAGCTTCTACGCGGCGTACCTGACCGGCGGCGGCCGCGTGCGCGCTTTTGATATTCACGAGCACAAAATCAGGCTGATGGCCCAATCCGCCGAAAGGCTGGGCCTGCCGGATAGCCGGCCGCGGATAAAGGACGCGCGGGTGTTTGACGCCGAGCTGGAAAACGCGGCGGACTGCCTGATACTGGACGCGCCGTGCAGCGGCTTCGGCCTGCTGCGCAAGAAGCCGGATATCAAGTACAACAAAACCATGCGGGACGTGGAAGAGCTGGCCGCGATCCAGCGCGGAATGCTCGCGAATTGCCATAAATACGTCAAACCCGGCGGGCGGCTGCTGTACAGCACCTGCACCATATCCGCGCGGGAAAACGCGGACAACATGCGGTGGTTCGCGGCCAATTTTCCGTTTATTGAAACGGAATATGACGAAAACGAACTGCGGGCGTTCGACTGCCGGAAAATGGGCATGGGCGCGCAGATACTGCCCGGCCCGGACGCCGACGGATTTTATATATGCTGTCTGAAACGGATGAAATAGCGGAATAAAGAAGTGTAATGATGAAAAAGAACGATACGCGAACCGATATGTCAAGCCTTGACCTGAACGAAGCCCGGGCCTTCCTGGCCGCGCTGGGCGAACCGGCCTACCGCGGCGGCCAGGTGTTTGAATGGATAAACAGGCGTTTCGCCGCGGGCTTCGGCGATATGACCAACCTGCCCGCCGCGCTGCGCCGCAAATTGGAAGAGACGGCGCGCTTGCCGCGGGCCGCGCTGATAAAAAGGATTGATTCAGATGACGGCCTTTCAACAAAATACTTGTTAGAATTGGAAAAAAGTAGTATAATAGAATATGTATTAATGAATTATGATTACGGCCGCACCGTATGTGTGTCAACGCAGGCGGGCTGCCGGATGGGCTGCGCTTTCTGCGCCTCCGGCGTGAACGGCCTGGAGCGCAACCTCACCGCCGGGGAAATCTGCGCGCAGGTGTACAACGCCCAGCGCGGCCTGCCGCCGGGCGCGCGCGCGGCCAACGTCGTGCTGATGGGCTGCGGCGAGCCGCTGGATAATTACGAAAACGTGCTGAAATTCATAAGCATTATCAACAGCCCGGCGGGTATCAATATCGGACAGCGCGGCATAACCCTGTCCACATGCGGCCTGGTGGATAAAATCTACAGGTTGGCGGAGGAAAAATTGCAGATCACGCTGGCGGTGTCGCTGCACGCGCCGAACGACGCCATTCGCCGCGAATTGATGCCGATAGCCAGAACCTACGGCATTCAGGAGACGCTAAAAGCCTGCGCGCGCTACGCCGAAAAGACCGGGCGGCGGGTCAGCTATGAATACGCCCTGGCCGGCGGCGTCAACGACAGCCCGGAAAACGCGCGGGAACTGGCTTCGCGCCTGAAAAACACGCTGTGCCACGTCAACCTGATAAACCTGAACACAGTCGCCGAGAGCGCGCTGAAGCCCAGCCGCCGCGTGAACGAATTTAAAAACGCGCTGGCGGAGCGAGGTATCGCCGTCAGCGTCCGCCGCAGCCTGGGGCTGGGCATAGACGCGGCCTGCGGGCAGCTGCGGGCTAGAGAGCTAGAGAGCTAGGGGCTAGAGAGCTAGATAAAACGGGCCCACGGACTGTAGGGAACGGTCTTGACCGTTCCGCCTTTGCGGCGCGGCGTCTTGCACTTCGCTTCGCGAAGCGGCCTGCGGCCGGTTTTGCCGGAGGCAAAACTGCAAAAGCGCCGCGCCCTACGGTGCCGTCATTGCGTCCACGCGGCGCGGCGAGGGCGCCGCGCCCTACAGTGCCGTCATTACGTCCACGCGGCGCGGCGAGGGCGCCGCGCCCTACGGTGCCGTGGTCAAGCCCATTGCGGGCTTGACCCGCAATCTCCACTACTAACTGTGGTTTGCCGCAGAGGTTAGGCGAACCGTAGGGCAAGGGCTCTGCTCTTGCCGCTTGCCCTCGCAATGACGCGGCTGCAAGCAGCCACGCGGCGCGGTGTGGGCACCGCGCCCTACAGTGCCGTCATTGCGTCCACGCGGCGCGGCGAGGGCGCCGCGCCCTACAGTGCCGTCATTGCGGCCCCGGATCAGGTCCGGGGTGACGCCCGCAATCTCCACTACTAACTTGGGTTTGCCGCAGAGGTTAGGCGAACCGTAGGGCAAGGGCTCTGCTCTTGCCGCGCCGCAATTTGCAATTACTTGGAAATATGATCGAGGATAATTAATTATGACAAGCGCATTATTCAGCCACGGCCTGTCCGACATCGGCCTGGTGCGGGCCGGCAACGAGGACAGCATGTTCTTCTCTGACGGCCCGGTCGGCTGCCTGCCCAATCTGTACGTCGTCGCGGACGGCATGGGCGGGCACAACGCGGGCGAAATCGCGAGCCGCGAGGCGGTCCGGTTTTTCATCGAGCGCATTGAAAGCGCCAGCAGCAAGGCGGACGACTACCTGGACACGCTCGTCGGCGGCGTCTCCTACGCAAACAGCCGCGTATACGGGATGTCGCTTTCGCAGCAGCCCCTGCGCGGCATGGGCACGACGTTCTCGGCCTGCGTTATCGCGGATAAAAAGATTTATATCGCCCACGTCGGGGACAGCCGCGTGTACATGTCCGACGGATACGAGATGACGCAGCTGACCGCCGACCATACCTACGTCAGCGAGATGGTCCGGGCGGGCGCCCTCACCCCCCGGCAGGCCATGACGCACGAAAAGCGCGGTATGCTGACGCGCGCGCTGGGCACATCGGCCGAAATTCAGATAGACGCGCTGGCCCGCGAACTGCCGGGCGAGTGCGTCATTCTGCTGTGCTCCGACGGGCTGACGAACATGCTGCCCGACGCCCGGATACACAAAATCCTGCTGGGCGGCGCGGACGCGGCGGCGGCGGCGGCGGAACTTATCGGCGAGGCGAATAATAACGGCGGCAGCGACAATGTCACGGCGATAGTCATTCAAAGCCGGTTTGACGAAGGCGGGGTGAGCGTATGACCCTGCGGGAGGGAACCGTGATCGGCGGGCGCTATGAGATCATAGAAAAGCTGGGCTCCGGCGGCATGGCCATCGTGTACAAGGCGACCGACATGAAGCTGGACCGGTACGTCACGCTTAAAGCCATGCGCGAGGAATACATCGACGACGAGGATTTCTGCAAGCGCTTCGACGTGGAGGCGCGGGCCGTAGCCAAGCTCTCGAACCAGAATATAGTCAGCGTGTACGACGTCGGCCAGGACGGCGACGTGCACTATATCATAATGGAATACATCGAGGGCGTCACCCTGAAAGACCTGATCTGGCGGCACGCGCCCTTCGCGGACGACGAGCTGCTGGGCGTCTCCATACAAATAGCCTCCGCGCTTGAGCACGCGCACAGAAACGGCATTATCCACAGGGATATCAAGCCGCAGAATATATTGGTCACGCCCGAGGGCTTCATCAAAGTGACCGATTTCGGCATTGCCCGCACCGCCACCGTCGGCACCATATCCGCGAAGAACACCACGCTCGGCTCCGTCCACTATTTCTCGCCGGAGCAGGCGCGCGGCGGCTTTGTCGATAACAAGAGCGATATATACGCGCTGGGCATTGTCATGTTCGAAATGGCCGCGGGCGAGGTGCCTTTTAAGGCCGATACGCCCATAGCCGTCGCGCTGATGCAGATAAACGACCCGCTGCCGGATTTGACGGAGTATAACAAAGATATCTCGCCGTCCATTATAAGAATCATACAGAAGGCGACGGAAAAGCAGGCGGGCGGGCGGTATCAGAGCGCGGGGGAAATGGCCGCGGACCTTAAGCGCGCCATGGTCGAAATAGACGGCGACGGCGCGGAAAACCCGGAATCCCCCGCCATATTGCTGACTTCCGAGGATATCGACGCGATAAACCAACGGCCGAGAAACGGCGCGGACGGCCAAACCGACCAGTCCGGCAAAATCACCGGCGGCCTTAAAAAGAACGGCAAGCCGGCCCCGAACGAGCCTTACGCCGCCAAGCGCGCTTATTACCCGGACGACAGCGCGGAGAAGAAAAAAGAGCGGATAGCCATTCTTTTCGCAATAGCCACCTCGTTCGTGATAATCGCGCTGGTCATATACATCGCCTCGCGCATACTCATCGGCGTTCATGCGCCGGCGTCGATGGGGCCGGGCGGCCCTTCGCCCGGCGTTCCTTCATCGTCGCCCGCAGCGCTTAACCTGGACCTTCGGGGCATGACGGTGGATCAGGCCAACGCCGCGGCCCAGAGCGCCGGCGTCAACCTGGTCAAAACGCGGGAAGAGAACAGCGACACCGTGCCCGCCGGCTCCATAATCTCGCAGGAGGTGGAAGGCGGCGGGGAACTCTACGCCGGCGGCACGCTGGACGTGGTGGTGAGCAAGGGGCGGGAACTGGTGGCCGTCCCGGACCTGACCATGCACGATATCAGCGACGCCTCCGGCCTGCTGGCGGGAACGGACCTGACCGTGAACAACACGAATTATATATATGACAACAACATACCCAGAAACGTCATTATAACGCAGGACCCGGCCGCGGGCTCCCAGGCCGCGCGCGGTTCCGGCATCACCGTATACGTCAGCAAGGGCAAGGAGATTGTGCAGGTCCGCGTGCCAAACGTCGTCGGCATGACCGAGGCCGACGCCATATCCACGCTCCAGGACGCCGGTTTTGTCGTTGGCCTTTCCAGAAGCCAGAGCAGCGCCAGGGTGCCGGAGGGCTGCGTCATCAGCCAGTCCGTCGATGGCGGCAAAATGCTGGATTCCGGCTCCGTCGTCACATACGTTCTGAGCAGCGGCCCGCCCCAGCCAAGCGCCACGGCCACCCCGCCGCCCCAGCCCCCGCGCCCGGCCGCCGTCAGCAAAACGCTGACCGTGCCCCTGACCATCACGCCACAGGGCAACACGGTTCATCTGTATATCATCCGTATAACCGAAAGCGGCCAGGATAACCAGCCGTTCTTCGACAATGACGTGCCCGTCGGCGATTTCCCGTATAAGCTGACCGCCACCGGCACGGGCCTTGTGCAGTACCAGATTTACTTTTTGCAGGACGGCCAGAGCCTGTACCAGAACACCGTGACGCTGGATTTCAGCAACGGCGGCGGCGCGTCCGCGTCCGCCCCGCCCTCCACCGCGCCTGTAACCGGTGATGACCAAAACGCCGGCCAGGCCCCGGCGGATACGGCGGAGGCTTCGCCAAGCCCGCCCGCCGAGGCCCCGGCGGACAGCGCCAGCCCGACGCCTAGCCCCGGCGCGCCTGCGCAGTAAAGCAGAATTATAATGGAATTAGAAGGCAGGATTATCAAGGGCGTCGGCGGGCTGTACACGGTCGCCACGGCGGAAGGGCCGTTCGAGTGCAGGCCGCGCGGCCTGTTCCGCAACCAGCGCGTAACCCCCCTCGTCGGCGACGAGGTGACTATTCGGATTTTTGAGGGCGGCGAACGCGGAAAGGGCAGCGTCACCGGCATCCGCCCGCGCCGCAGCGAACTGGTGCGGCCGCGTGTGGCGAACGCCGACCAGGTCGTCGTCGTTTTCGCCGCCAAAAGCCCGGCCATCAATTACGATTTGCTCGACAGCTACCTGCTGGCGCTGGAACATATCGCGTCCGGAACGGATATGGCGATATTGCTGTGCGTAAATAAAACCGACCTCTGCGGGCGGGACGGGCGCGCCGCGGAGGAATACCGGCGAATCGGCTACCCCGTTTTTTATGTATCGGCCCTGCCGGAAACGCGGGCGGGAATCGACGAGCTGCGCGGGCGGCTGGCCGGCAAGGTCTCGGTGTTCGCCGGGCCTTCGGGCGTGGGGAAGTCCAGCATTATCAACAGCCTGCTGGATTACGAGAAAATGCCGGTGGGGAGCTTAAGCCGCCGGATCGAGCGCGGCAGGCACACGACGCGCCACAGCGAACTGATCGAATTGGAGCCGGGCTGCTTTATCATAGATTCGCCGGGCTTCACGTCGCTTAGCCTGGCGGGCGTCGCGCCGGAGGCCCTGGCGGGCCTGTTTATCGAGTTCCGCCCGTACCTGGGGCAATGCCGCTTCGCGGACTGCCGGCACATCGCCGAACCGGGCTGCGCGGTGCGGGAGCGGGTCGGCGGGGCGGTCTCGGAGGCGCGGTATTTGAAGTATGTGAAGGTTTATAGAGAATTAGAGGCTAGATAGTATGTTCATACTTGCCCCGTCCATACTCGCGGCCGATTTCTGCCGCCTTGGCGACGAGATACGCGCCGTGCGCCGCGCCGGCGCGCAATACCTGCATATAGACGTAATGGACGGCATGTTCGTGCCCAATATTTCGCTGGGCGTGCCGGTGGTCGCCAGCGTCCGCAAAGGGACGGACATGGTTCTGGACGTGCACCTGATGATTGAGGAACCCGTCAGGTACGCCGAGGCCTTCGCCAGGGCCGGCGCGGACATCATCTGCGTGCATGCCGAGGCGTGTTCGGATTTAAAGGCCGCGCTGGATACGATAAAGGGCCTGGGAGCGCGCGCGGCCGTCAGCGTCAAGCCCGGAACCGGCCCGGAGGCCATCCTCGGCGTCCTTGACCGGGTTGATATGGCGCTGATAATGTCGGTGGAGCCCGGTTTCGGCGGGCAGGCCTTTATGCCGGAAATGCTGAAAAAGGCGGAATTCCTGGCGGATTACGCCGCGAAAAACAATCTGAAATACGATATAGAAATGGACGGGGGAATAGACTTGTCCAATATCGCCCGCGTCCTGGCTTCGGGCGTCAATGTGGTCGTCGCGGGTTCCTCCGTGTTCGGCGCGGACGACCCGGCGCGCGCCGTGACGGGCTTTTTCGCGGCGGCGGAGGGCTTGAAACCTTGAGGGCGCTGATCTTCGGCGGCGGCGAGATAAACGACTACGGCTTTATCGGCGCTTTTTTGGATGAAGGCGCTTTTATTATCTGCGCGGACGGCGGCCTGAAGCACGCCGACGCCCTGGGCCTCGCGGCCGGCGCGCTTATCGGCGATTTTGACTCCGTCGACCCGGGCCTGATGGAACGTTATGTCGGGAGGGGGCGCGTCGGGGAAATCATCCGCCACAACCCCGAAAAGGACTTCACGGATATGGAGCTGGCCGTCGGCTGGGCGCTGGAGAGGGGCTTCGACGGCCTCGTCCTGCTCGGCGCGACCGGTTCGCGCCTGGACCACACGCTCGGCAATATTTATCTGCTCAACCGCGCGCTGGAGGCCGGGAAAACCGCGCTGATAGCGGATGAAAGGCACGAGCTGCGCCTGATAAGGGACGAACTGCGCCTGAGCGCGCAAAGAGGCAGCCTGCTGTCGCTGCTGCCGTTGACGCCCGCCGTGACCGGCGTGACCACCCGCGGCCTTTATTACCCGCTGAACGCGGAAACGCTGGTCTTCGGCTCTTCCCGCGGGGTCAGCAACGTCTTTCTGGATACGGAAGCGTACGTTTCAATCGAAAGCGGGCTGCTGCTCTCCATAATTACCGGCGTATGAATCAGATAAAACCGGGCAAGACGGGCTACGCCCCCCTGGCGTTCATCACATTGGCGCATTTGATGGCGGTGCTGGACAACACGGTCATGATGGTGGCCCTGCCGTCGGTGCAGAGCGCGCTGGGCGTCTCCGCCGCCGACAGGCAGTGGATCGTCACGGCTTACACGGCGGCCTTCGCGGGCTTGCTGCTGCTGGGCGGCAAACTGGCCGACCGCTTCGGCGCCAACCGCACGCTGGCGGCGGGCGTCATAGGGTTCGCCGCGGCCTCCGCCGTCGGCGGCGCGGCCTTCTCGCCCATCATGCTTATCGCCGCGAGGGCCTTGCAGGGCGGCTTTGGCGCGGTGCTCACCTCTTCGACCAAGACCCTGCTGGCGCTGACATACACCGAAAGCGGGCCGCGCGCGAAGGCGATGGGCATATTCAGCGCGACGCTGGCGTTCGGCGGCGTCTTTGGCATGATCCTGGGCGGGCTGCTGACGGCCTCGCTGGGCTGGCGCTGGTGCCTGTACATCAACCTGCCGGTCTCGCTGGCGGTCATAGCCGGCGGCCTGCGGTTCATCCCCCGCGCCGCGGTGAAAAAGCGGGCCGGCGTCGATTTCGTCAGCGCCGCGGTCTTTTTCTGCGCGATGTTTGCGCTCGTTTTCGGGTTCGGCCGGGCCGCGTCGGACGGCTGGGCCTCGCGCGCCGTCATAATAAGCCTTCTTGTATCGGCGGGGCTTTCCGCCGCGTTTGTGATCATGCAGAAAAAGCGGCCCGAACCGCTGTTTCCGCTGCGCATAGTGACGGACAGAAACCGCGCGGGCGCGTTCATTTCGATGGTATTCAACAGCTTTGGAACATTGGGGCTGATGCTGATTCTCACGTTCCAGCTGCAGAAGGTCAGGGGCTTTTCGCCGCCGGCCGCCGGATTGGCGCTGATGCCGATGATGCTGGCGGCCGTCGCGCTGTCCGCGGGCGTTGTGCCGAGGCTGATCAACAAGGCGCCGGACGGGTGGCTGATCTCCGGCGGCGTGTTTTTAAGCGGGCTGGGGCTTCTGCCGCTGGCGTTTTTGGGGGCGGCGGGCTGGTTCTGGCCGCTCGTGATTTTATCCCAAATTTTGGAGGGGGCGGGCAGCGCGCTGGGCGCGGCCCCGGCCATGTACGCGTCCCTGCGGGGCGTTCTGCCCGCCGATACGGGCGTCGCGTCGTCCGCGTCGAGCGCCGCCAGCCAGATAGGTTCATCCATCGGCGCGGCGCTGCTTAACACCGTAGCCGTCAGCGCCGCAGCCGGCGCGGGCGGTGCCGCCGCCGCGCGCGGGTTTGCCGCCGCGTGCGGTTTCGGCTTCGCATTGTTGATGATCGTCAGCGTAGTCGTCTTGATTATAATGACAGCACGGTTTCCCAGATTTCCTCGTTGACTGGGATGCCCTTCTCCACATTTTCCCGATAGGCGGCCAGGGCCTTTTCGCCGGGATAATAGATAGGAACGCCTTCGTCGGCGCGCTCGGACGCCTTGAGGTCGTCGATAATGCGGCTGACGGCCGCGTCGCCGGCTTCTTTGTCCTTTATGTCAATGGCGATGAATACCTGGCTCAGGTCGGTTTCATCCGTGACGCCGCTGCCGTATTTGCCTATATCGCACACGGCCAGGCCGCCGGAGAGGGCGGCGGCCATCATGTCCATTAAAATGGAGATGCCGGAGCCTTTCCAGAAGCCCGCCGGCAGTACGCGCCGCGTCTTTTCTATCGCGGCGGGGTCTGTCGTGAGGTTTCCGCCCTCGTCGTAGCCGCCGGGCGTGGACAGCCGCCGGCCGGCGGCGCGGGCGGATTCTATCGCGCCGTATGAAAACTGCGCCATCGCGCCGTCCATCATGACGTATTCGTCCTTGTACGGGACGCAGAACACGATGGGGTTGTTGCCGATGCGCGGGTCTGTCGCGCCCCAGGCCGGCATATTGGGCATGGTGTTCGTCCAGCAGAGGCCGGCGCAGCCGGCCTTCGCGGCCTGGATGCCGAACGCGCCGCCGCGCTGCCAGTGATTGGTATGGGCCAGCGCGGCGCAGCCTATGCCGTATTGCTTCGCCAGCTGAATGGCGCGGCCCATGCAGAACGCCGCGTTGGTATTGCCCATGCCGAGGCCGCCGTCCCATTTCTCCAGCGCGCCCATTGATTCGACGAGCGCCGGGCGGTTCCCCGGCTTGATTCTGCCGATTTTCAGCATGGCGATCACGCGCGGGAAGCGGTTCAGCCCGTGCGAATAGACGCCGCCCAGGCTGTTTTCGGCCAGGTTGCGGGCGCAGCCTTCGGCGATTTCCGCGTCGCAGCCGTATTTGATCAGGCGGTCTTTCATCACGTTATACATTTCCTCAAAACTTACGCGCATAGGATTCTCCCACTTTATATATTAAGTTCCTCGTCGGACTTATAACCATTATAAACGAAGCCGTTGACGGTATCAACCGTGATCGTCTGCCCGTCGGAAATCAGATCGGCCACCTTGCTGTCCGCCACCAGCAGGGGCTTATCCAGCGCGTTCGCGGCGGTCTCCGCGTGGGAGTTGTCTATTGCCTCCCACGAGCCCACGACGATGGCGGAGGCGTTTTTGATGTAGTGCATCATATCGTTGCTGGTGCGCGTGGCGACGAGGATATCGCCGGGGCGGAAGTATTTTTCCGTGCCGTCGGGCGTTTTTATCACGTTGGCGCAGCCGCGTATGATTTGACCGCCGAAGCCCCTGCCCCGGGCAATGACGCTGCCGACGACCCGCACCCGCAGCGTGTTCGTCGTCCCCGCGGCGCCGATGGGCACGCCGGCCGCGATGACTACGGCGTCGCCGTTTTTGGCCAGCCGCAATTCCTGCGCCTTCTGAACGGCGATATCCGAGAAATCCGTATTTGAGCCGATTTTATCGGAAAACGCGGGTATGCAGCCCCATGTCAGGTTAAGCTGCCGGCAGGCCGCTATATCGGTGGTTATGGCCAATATCGGGCAGGACGGGCGAAAATGGGATATCATGCGCGGAGTGAAGCCGGTGTGCGTGATGGCCGCGATGCAGGCCGCGCCCAGGTCCGACGCGGTGGCGCAGGCCGCGTAGCTTATGGCGTTTGTGATGTTCGCGCTGAAGCCCGGGTGGCGCGCAAGGACTTGATCCTTATAGTCAATGGAGCCCTCCGCCGTCAACGCTATGCTCGCCATCATGGCGATGCTTTCGACGGGGTATGAGCCCGCCGCCGTCTCGCCGGAGAGCATAATGGCGTCGGAGCCGTCAAAGATGGCGTTGGCGACGTCCGTGGCCTCGGCCCTTGTGGGGCGCGGGTTGTTTACCATTGATTCGAGCATCTGCGTCGCGGTGATAACGGGCTTGCCCTTGGCGTTGGCCTTGCGGATCAGCTCTTTTTGAACGACGGGCACCTCCGCGAGCGGTATCTCGACGCCCAGGTCGCCGCGGGCGACCATTATGCCGTCCGAAACTTCCAGAATGGAATCTATGTTGTCCACCCCGTCGCGGGTCTCTATCTTGGCGATGATCTTTATCCGCCCGCCGCCGTTTTGTTCAAGCACGCCGCGGATTTTCAGGATATCGTTGGCCCTTCGGATGAAGGAGGCCGCGACATAGTCGAAACCGTTGGCTATGCCGAATTTGATGTCCTCTATGTCCTTATCGGTGAGGGACGGCAGGTTGACGTACACGTCCGGCACGTTCACGCCCTTTCTGGAGCTCAGAAAGCCGCTGTTGACGACCTCGCAGGTGATGTCCGTGTCGGTCAGCGCCTTGACGCGCAGTTCGATAAGCCCGTCGTCGATGAGTATGCGGCCGCCGGCTTTGACGTCCTTCGGCAGGTTCTGATAGGTCACGGAGACGCGCGTCTCGTCGCCGGCGATATCCCGCGTCGTCAGGGTGAACGCGCCGCCCTGCCTGAGGTACACATTATCCGTGCCGAACGTCCCGATACGGATTTCCGGGCCTTTGGTGTCCAGAATCAGCGGGATGGGCCTGCCCAGCTCCTCGCGGGCCTGCACGAGCTTGCCGATAGTCTGGCTGTGTGTTTCGTACGTCCCGTGGGAGAAATTGATCCGCGCCGCGTCCAGGCCGGCGGTTATCATGCTTTTTATGATGTCCGCGCCGCTGCTGGCCGGGCCGAGCGTCGCGACGATTTTGGTTTTGCGCATTGCAAGTTCCTTTCCAAGAGGGTAGAGGATAGAGGTTAGATACCATCATTTTTGTCATTCTGAGCTTTGCGAAGAATCTTGCTTTTGTTCCTACCCATTAGGGGTAAAGAAAGGATTAGCCAAAGGCGTAAGATCCTTCGCAAGGCTC
>JGI20166J26741_11462807_pt1 | contig 13290 bp, 7 predicted proteins | sample TergutCu122P5_FD_26741 | JGI IMG/M metagenome (IMG submission 26741)
CTGGAAGGGCGTCTCATTCCTGAACCCGCGCCACGACGGCGCGGTCCTGCCGATCCTGCACCTCAACGGCGCGAAGATTTCCGGCCCGACGGTGCTGGCGCGCAAGGATCCGACGCTGCTGCAGGAGTTGCTGGAGGGCCACGGCTACGAGGTGCTGTGGGTCGAAGGCGAGGACTTACCCTGGATGCACGAGCGCTTCGCAAACACCCTGGCCTACGCCTGGGGCCGCATCAAGGAAATCCAGGACGCCGCCAGGGCCGGCGATTCGTGGGACGGTGACATGCCCACCTGGCCCATGATCATCCTGCGCAGCCCCAAGGGCTGGACGGGCCCGAAGCTGGTGGACGGCGAGGTGGTCGAGGGCACATGGCGGGCCCACCAGGTGCCACTGGCCGGCGTCAAGGAGAACCCCGCCCACCTGGCGATGCTCGAGGCCTGGATGCGCGGCTACCGCATCGACGAGCTGTTCAACTCCGACGGTTCGCCGACCGAGCTGGTGCGCTCGAACAATCCGTCAGGCACAAAGCGCATGAGCGCCAGCCCGCACGCCAACGGCGGGCTCGTGACGCGCGATCTCGACCTGCCCGACTACCGCGACTACGGCGTCGAGGTGAAGCCCGACGCCCGGGCTACCACCCGTCTTGAGTCGACGCGGCAGCTCGGGGCGTACATGCGCGACATCTACTCGCGCAACCCGGGCATCTTCCGGCTGTTCTGCCCCGACGAGACGAATTCCAACCGTCTGGGCGCCGTCTTCGAGGTGTCCGACCGCACATTCATGGAACCGACGGACGCGATCGACGTGCACATCGGCAGTGATGGGCGTGTCATGGAGGTGCTGAGCGAGCACAACTGCCATGGCTGGCTGGACGGCTACACGCTGTCGGGGCGGCACGGCATGTTCGCCACGTACGAGGCGTTCGCGATGGTCAGCGCGTCCATGACGATGCAGCAGGCCAAGTGGCTGGAGGAGGCCGACCACCTGGAGTGGCGAGCCAAGGTGCCGTCGACGAACATACTGCTGTCCAGCACCTGCTGGCGCAACGACCACAACGGGTTCTCGCACCAGTCGCCCATGCTCCTGCAGGTGGTGCTGAACATGCGCGGCGCCGTCAGCCGCATTTACCTGCCGCCGGACGCCAACTGCCTGGTCGAGGTGGCCGACCACTGCTTCAAGTCGCGCAACTACATCAACCTGATCGTCCAGGACAAGCAGCCGCAGCCGCAGTGGTTGACGATGGACGAGGCCATCGAGCACTGCACGCGCGGCTATGGCATTTGGGAATGGGCCGGCACAGACGGCCTGGGCACGGCCAAGCCCGACATCGTGCTGGCCTGCGCCGGCGACGTCGTGACCATGGAGGCCGTGGCTGCCGCGGAGCTGCTGAAGCACTACCTGCCGGCGCTGAAGGTGCGCGTCGTCAACGTCGTCGACCTGATGACGCTGTATCGCCCCAAGGATCACCCGCACGGTATGAGCGCCAAGGCGTTCAGCGACACGTTCACCGACGACGTCGATGTCGTGTTCGCGTTCCACGGCTACCCGGGCGCCATTCACCAACTGGTGCACGGACGGCCCGAGGCCGACCGCTTCCGCGCCCGTGGTTTCGTCGAGCAGGGCACGACTACGACGCCGTTCGACATGGTGGTGCGCAACCACGTCGACCGCTACCACCTGGTGATGGACGCCATCAACAACGCCCACGCCAAGCCCGCTGGCAGCCACGAGCTTTACCAGTACTGCCATCACATGCTGAACAAGCATGCCGAGTACATCGTCGAGTACCTGGAGGACATGCCCGAGGTGCGCAACTGGGTACTGGGCGGAGAGCTCGGCCCACTGGACCCGCCGAAGTCGAAGGCCAAGGCTGTGAAGGCGTCGCTAGCCGAATGACGACCTAGTGATCAACCCTGTTTTAATCTCGTATTATAATATTATCAGGGGATAAAACTACGAGTTAACAGGGGGATTCATGCCAGCCCATTCCACACCCCGTGTCCACGATGGAACCACAGGCGGTTCCGTCCATGGGGGTCGACGTACCCATATCATCCAGTTGCTGCGGGACACCAAAGAACCACTGTCCGTCGAGCAGGTAGCCGAGATGGTGGGGGTGCACGCCAACACGGCGCGATTCCATCTGGAATCATTGGTGGACGCCGGCTTGGCGTCGCGCGAGTCCGAGATCACGGCGAGGCGGGGCAGGCGCCACATCCTGTACACCGGAACGCTGCCGAACCAGACTCACGAGCGGGCCCATGCCTATCGGCTTCTGGCACAGATACTGTCAGGACTGATAGCCACCAAGCATCCGGACGCCGGCGACGACATGTATGACGTCGGGTTGCGTTGGGGCGCCTACCTGACCAACCGGCCGGCGCCGTACGAGACGCTGGACGAGGCCGAGATCGACCAGCGGGTACTCGACAAGGCCGACGCACTGTGGTTCGCTCCCGAACTCCAGTCGTCACCGCGTCCACGTCTGTTGTTCCACAACTGCCCGGTGATCGACGCCGTCCGTGGCCAACCGGGGCTCGTGTGCCGTCTGCACGCCGGCATGATCAACGGGTCGCTGGCAGAGATGCACTCGTCCCAGCGTGTTGTGGAACTGGAACCGATCACCAAGCCGCACCTGTGCTGCGCGTGGCTGGACTCGACGGACAAACTGGGCGATGGTCCGGTTCGGATCGATGAGCCCGGCACGGATGACGGCGCCGGGCCCATCGAATGATCGGTGATCAGACCCGGGTGCCCTTCTTGGCGTACGGGATGACGTAGGCGGTGACCGTGATCAGCAAGAACGCGACATAGCCAACCATCAGCCATTCCAGCACTCGGAGAAAATGTCCTGTCTGCCTCTGTGACAGGTTGAACAACCAGGGCATGATCGCGCCGCCATAGGCGCCGAAGGCCGAGACGATTCCAAGAGCGGCCGACGTCTTGCGCACGGTGTCGATGTCGGCGGCCTTGTGCTGGGCGTCCTTCTGCCCCGCTCGGTAGGCGAAGATCGTTGGGATGGAACGGTACATGGATCCGTTGCCGACGCCCGTAGCCGTGAAAATCACCAGGAAGAACACGAGGAATACCCAAAAGCTGGGGTGAGCGCTACGCAGCACCATCCAGACGGCGAACGTGCCCAGAGCCATGACCAGAAATGCTGCGACGGTGACGTATGCACCACCGACCTTGTCGGCCAGCTTGCCGCCGTACGGCCGAGCCAGCGAGCCGACCAGCGGACCGAGGAAGGCCAGAGCGATCGAGGCGGTGCCGATGTGGATCGGGGTGTTGTAGGCAGAGAACTGATCATTGATCACCTTCGGGAAGACACCCGTCAGGCCCATGAACGACCCGAACGTGCCGATGTAAAGCAACGACATCAGCCACATCTGGGGATCCCTGAAGGCCGCCCCGTAGGCCGCCATATCGGTCTTGGCGCTGCTGAGGTTGTTCATCTTGACGGCCGCCAGGATGATTGCTACGACGATGAAGATGATCCAGAACCAACCGGCTATCGGCAGGTTGACGACCTTCTTGCTGCCTAAACCCGTGACTATGAACGCGGTCAGCGAGATGATGACCGGGGTGACGAACTGCGCCACCGACGCGCCGATGTTGCCACCCGCGGCATTCAACCCGAGTGCCCAGCCCTTCTCGCGCTGGGGGAAGAAGAACGTGATGTTTGCCATCGAGCTGGCGAAGTTGCCGCCGCCTAGCCCGGCCAGGGCGGCCACGAGCAGCATGAGGCCATACGGGGTTCCTCCGGTCGATGCGGCGCAGGCGCCGGCGTTCCGATACGTCTCGTCGACGAAGGCCGTGCACGTCGGATGGTTGCCGACGGCGAGGCTCAGTCCGATGGTGGGGATCAGCAGCAGCGATGCAGAGATAATCGTCCAGTTGCGACCGCCCATCTTGGCCACCATCAGCGTGTAGACGAAGCGCAGGGTGGCGCCCACCAGCGGCGGTATGGCGATCAGGTAGAACACCTGGCTGGATGAGAAGCCGAAGCCGAACGGTCCCATCGAAGCGGCCGACGGTAGTCCGGTTCCGACTGCGTCGGCCGGCGCCTTGAGCTGAAGCTGGACGGCAACGATGCTCCATAGCTGCCAGACGACAAAGCCGAGGAACTCGGCGTAGATGGAGTATTTCAGATTGCGCTTGGCGATCGCCTTGCCGCCGGAAGCCCACTGCTCCTCGTCCTCCGGGTTCCAGTTGTCGATCCATCGCCCACGCCGGAAGACAAGTCCTTCCGGTGCTGTTGTGTTGCTCATTCTACCCCTTCTGTCCAGCCAGTTGGTGAAAACTAGTAAAAACTAGTAACTAAATATTGTGATCATAGTATGGGTTCATTCAGTCGCGCAAGATGTTGTTTTAAATGTCTATGAAGTTGGCTAATGACCGAATAGATGACCTAACAGGCACCTTCAATTGTGATAATGAATGCAACATTAAATATTTGATGTTAGAACCAAGTGTCGCTTCCAGCCCAAATGAGCCGACCGCAAGGCTTAGGCTTGTAATCGTGAAAGCCGATGCCCAGATGTACGCCGCGATCATCTTGGCCGGCGGCCGGGGCGAACGCCTGGGTGGCATCGACAAGGCCGAACTGGTTGGGCCCAGCGGTCGTACGACGCTGGAACGGGCGGTCGGCACCTGTCGCGACGCCGAACGGCTGGTTGTCGTCGGGCCCAAATGGAGCGGTAACGTGCGCGATGGTGAGCGGCAATCGATCGTTTGGACGCGCGAGTACCCGCCCTATTCCGGCCCGGCCCGAGCCATTGCCAAGGGCGTGTCGGAGCTTGGCGATCTCGACGTCCCCTGGGTCTTGGTACTGGCATGCGACATGCCTTTCGCCGACGAGCTGGTGCCGTACCTGCTCGCCGAGGCGGGCCGGACGCCCGCCTTCGTCGACGGCATCATCCCAACGACGGGTGGACAGCGGCAGTGGCTGTGCGCCGTCTACCGGCTGCCTGCCCTGCGGGACGCCTGCGGCCGCCTGCCGCGATTCGGCGAGAACGAGTCTGTGAAGCAACTGATCGACGGGCTGACATTGGTCGATCTGCACGGGTTCGATTCGGCGCTGGTTGACATCGACACGCCGGACGACCTCATCGCATCGGGTTATCGTCGTCGCAGACGGGTGCCACTTAACAATGGTTGATGAACCGACGGGCGAGAACCCGGATCTGAGCGTCGACCCCACATTGCCGATCGCGGCGCATCAGGCCGAGATCGCAGCGCTTATTCTCAAGCACCAAGTCGTCGTGGTGGCGGGGGAGACCGGTTCGGGCAAGACGACGCAGCTGCCCAAGATCTGTTTGGCGCTTGGACGCAGCCGCATCGGCCACACCCAGCCCCGCCGCATCGCGGCGCGCAGCGTGGCCGCCCGCCTGGCCGCCGAAACCGGGACGACGCTCGGATCGTACATCGGCTACCAGGTGCGCTTCACGGCCGAGACGGCGCGCGCCACGCGTCTGAAGGTGATGACGGACGGCATACTGCTGGCCGAGATCGCCCACGACCGCTTGCTACGCCGCTACGACACGATCATCATCGACGAGGCCCACGAGCGCTCGCTCAACATCGATTTCCTGCTGGGCTACATCAAGCAGCTGTGCCCCAGACGGCCCGACCTCAAGGTGATCATCACATCGGCCACGATCGACACCGCACGCTTTTCGCAGCACTTCGACGGTGCTCCGATCGTCGAGGTGTCGGGACGTGGCTACCCGATCGAATACCGCTACCGCCCGGTCGGAGACATGGACCAGGCCGACGCCATCGTCGCAGCCCTGCGCGCGTTGCCGACCGATGACACACTCGTCTTCCTGGCCGGCGAGCGCGAGATCCGCGACGCGGCGGCGGCCATCGAAGCCGCGCGGCTGCGCGACACGCATGTGCTGCCGCTGTATGCCAGGCTGACAATGGACGAGCAGGCCCGCGTTTTCTCCCCCCACGAGGGACGGCGCGTCGTGCTGGCCACGAACGTAGCCGAGACGTCGCTGACGGTGCCGGGCATCCGCTGCGTCATCGATCCCGGCTTCGCGCGTATAGCCCGCTACTCCGCCCGAGCCAAGGTGCAGCGCCTGCCCATCGAACCCATCAGCCGGGCCAGCGCCGATCAGCGGGCCGGGCGGTGTGGGCGCGTCGCCCCGGGTATCTGCGTGCGCCTCTATTCGGAAGATGACTACGAATCGCGCCCGGCTTTTACCGAGCCCGAGATCCTGCGCACCAACCTGGCGTCCGTCATCCTGGCCATGACCGTGGCCAAGCTTGGCGACATCGCCGACTTTCCGTTCGTCGACGCGCCGGACCGCCGTCACGTCGACGATGGCGTGCGCCTGCTGACTGAACTCGGCGCCATCACTGTTGAGGCCGGCCACCTGCGTTTAACCCGCATCGGACGCCGTCTGGCCGAACTGCCGATCGATCCGGCTCTGGCCCGCATCGTCCTGGAAGGCGACGCCCGCGGCTGCTTGCGTGAGGGTGTCATCATCGCGGCGGCACTGAGCGTGCCCGACGTGCGCGAGCGTCCCTTCGAGCACCGTGCCGATGCCGACGCCGCCCACGCCCGCTTCGGCGCCGACGATGCCGGCGGCGACATCGCAGCGGTCCTAAGGCTGTGGCGCTACCTGGGCGATGCTCAGCGCGACCTCTCCGGTTCACAGTTCCGCAAGCTTTGCGGGCGGGAGTACCTGAACTACCTACGGGTGCGCGAGTGGCAGGACCTCGTAAGCCAGTTGCGCACGGTGACGCGTGGCATGAAGATGCATGCCAGGGCGGAAGCCGCCCCCATCGAAGCGGTGCTGAAGGCGTGCCTCGCGGGATTGCTGTCGCACATCGGGACGCTGGATGCCAAGCCGGCCGATTCCGACAAGAAGCGTCGTGGCCCGCGCGAGTATCTGGGCGCTCGCGGCACACGCTTCGCCATCGCGCCGGACTCCGTGCTCGCCAGGCGCGATCCGCCATTGGTAATGGCCGTCGAATTGGTGGAGACGTCGCGTCTGTGGGCGCACGGGGTGGCCGCCATCGAGCCCGAGTGGGCCGAGGACGTGGGTGCCGCATGGCTGCGCCGGTCCTACTCGGAGCCCGCGTTTTCGGCGGCGATGCGCCGCGTCCAGGCGACGGAGCGCACAACGCTGTTCGGTGTGCCTCTCGGGGTTCATCGCGTCGACTACGCCTCGGTCGACCAGCCCGTGGCTCGCGCGATTTTCATACGCACCGGTCTCGTCGAGCAGCAGCTTTCGCATCGACCCGGCTCGCCTGCCGCCCCCGTTCTCGACCACTTCGAGGCGCTCCGGTCGGCCGTCGACGCCCTGGAGGTGAAGACCAGACGTCGTGGACTTCTGGTCACCGATGACGATATGGTCGCCTGGTTCGACGCCCGTCTGCCGGCCGACGTGACGTCCGGCCCGGCCCTCGAAGCCTGGCTGCGCGGTCACAGCGACCGGGTCACCGCCCTGATGCCCAGCCTCGACGACCTGCTCGCAGCGGTGCCCCCCGACGAGGCGGACTACCCGGATCGCTGGGTGGTGGGCAGCGGCAGCTTCGGCCTTGACTACCACTTCGCACCGGGGGAGACCGGCGACGGGGTGACCGTCAATGTGCCGCTCGCCGACCTCAGTAGTCTGCCCGCCGCACCCTTCACCTGGGGCGTGCCTGGGCAACGCCTCGAGTTGGCCACCGCGCTGATACGCAGCCTGCCCAAGCAGGTGAGGCGTCACGTCGTCCCTGCCCCCGAGTATGCGGCCCGTGCGCTGGAATGGCTGAAAGAACACAACGGCGACTTCTCCCAGTCATTCGCCGACGAGCTCGGACGCGCCCTCACGGCCCTGACGGGCGAGGACGTCACTGGCTGGCAGATCGACGATCTTCCACCGCATCTGCGGCCGGTGTTCCGGGTCGACGACGGCGTGACCACCCACGTCGATCGCGACCTGCCGTCCTTGCAGTCGAGGTTGGGGCAACAGGTGACGCGCACACTGGCCCAGGGTGCCGCCAAGGCGTCGCGAACCGGCAACACGTGGGTGTTTGCGACTCTGCCGGGAAAGGTGCGTCTGCGCCGGGGCGGCATCGAGATGCCCGCCTTTCCGGCCCTGCAGGACGCCGGTAACGCCGTGCGCGAGACATTCGTCGCCGAATTGCCGAAGGCCCGGCGCATCCACCGGCAGGGGTTGATACGCCTCGTGGCACTGAATCTGCCGGATCCCAGCCGGGGGATCTTCGCCCACCTCGGGTCGGGCGATCTGGCGCGTCTCGCGGCGGGGCCTTATGAGTCGGTCACGGCGCTGCTGGCCGATGCCCGCGACGCTGCGATCGGGCAGCTGCTGGACGCCCGGGGCGACCCCTGGGACACGCGTGACGAGACCGGGTTCGAGGCCGCGCTTGAGGCAGTGCGCCCGAATCAGGCGACGGTCATGACACAAGTCGTCAAGGCGGCGGTCAAAGCGTTGGAAGAGCTGGGACGGGTGGAGGCCCTGATGGCGCGCTTCCCCGCCGGGTCGTCGCTGGTCAGCGACGTGACGGCGCAGCTGGACGACCTGGTTTTCGACGGCTTCCTGCACGCTATCCCCGGGCTCTGGCTGAATCGTCTGCCGGTCTGGCTGGACGGAATCGCGCGCCGCTTGGAGAAGGCGCTGGCCGATCCCGTCCGCGACGAGCGGGGCATGGCGGAGTTGGCCCCTGTGCTAAACGCCTTCGACGAACTGGTCGCGGGCCGCCCGACGGGTGACGAGGAAGTGGACCGTTTGGGTTTCCTGATCGAAGAGTTGCGCCTGCAAACCTTTGCGCAGCCTGTGAGAACCGTCGAGACGGTGTCGGTCAAGCGGCTTCTGACGATGATCAAGAATTCGGCTGCCCCCAGCCGGGCGTAGCATTGATTGCCGAGGACGGCGGGTGAAACGATGCCCGCCGCCAATAGAAGGGAATCCACATGAGCACCGATAGTGCAACCCCGGCTGAGGGCGGTTCGTTCATCGAGCAGATGAAAGAGAAGATAGGCGAGGCCGTCGAGACGGTCAAGCGGGAAGGCCAGGATGGCGGCAAGATCGACCAGGCCTTCGAAAAGTTGGGCGAGCTCAAGGATGCTGCCGCCAGCAAGCTGGGCGATGCCGTCGAGACGGTCAAGAAGGAGAGCCAGGAGGGCGGCAAGATCGACCAGGCCATCGGTAAGTTGGGCGAGATCAAAGACGCGGCCGCCAGCAAGCTGGGCGACGCCGTAGAAAGCGTCAAGCGCGAATCGGCCGACGGCGGAAAGATCGATGCTGTCAAGGACAAGCTGGCCGAGACGTTCGGTGAGGTGAAGGACAAGGTCACAGGGCTGAAGGATGCGGCTGACACCGACTCCGCGCCGTCTGCCTAAGACCTATGCCACAAAACGTCGCAGAACTGGTTGAGATACTGCAACTGTCCCGGCAGGGTGATCATTTCAGCGGTGCACCCGGTAACACACTATTCCAGCGCACCTACGGTGGTCAGGTGTTGGCCCAAGCGTTGATGGCCGCCTACGACACCGTCCCTGCCGGGCGGTTCGCCCACTCGTTACACGCCTACTTCCTGCGTGCCGCCAAGACGTCGGAAGCCATCGACTACCTGGTCGAGAACCTGCGCGACGGGCGTTCGTTCTCCGCGCGCCGCGTGTCTGGACAGCAGGACGACCAGACCAGTTTTGCCATGTCCGCGTCGTTCCACATCGATGAGCCCGGTTTGGACCACGCCGACCCCGCGCCCGGCGACGTAGACCCGCCGGAGGAGTGCCCGCCCATCATGCAAGTTATGGAGGAGCGCTTCGGCGACCAGCAGATCTGGCACGAATGGGATTGCCTCGACGTGCGGTTCGCCGGCGACTCGTCGACCGCCGGTCCGAACGAGAACCGGGGGCGCGCCGGTGCCTGGATGCGCATCTGGGTCAAGATGGCCGAGCCGCTGCCCGACGACGCCCCGGAGCACATGCATCAGGCGGTGCTCGCATATCTGTCCGATTTGACACTGTTGTCCGTGTCGGCGCTGCCACACCGCGTGGCATTTCTGTCGACGAAGTTGCAGATGGCCTCGCTCAGCCACTCGATGTGGTTCCATCGTCAAGGGCGGGCCGATCACTGGTTGCTGTACGACCAGGAGTCGCCCAACGCGCACGGCAGCCTCGGCTTCTCGACCGGACGCCTGTTCCAGGACGGACGGCTGATCGCATCCTGCGCCCAAGAGGGTTTGATTCGCCTTGTCGAGGACCGTCCGATCCTGACCTAGCTCTGAAGCTGGCGTGATGCGACTGCGGCTATCGGCTGCAACGCTGGCGTGCCAGAGCCGTCGCGGCGTCCCCACATTGGGGACGTCAACTCGACGGGCGTGCCGGCGGGCGAGGCGGCCACAGCCGGGGACGGACCGGCCCAAGCCAACAGCAGGGTGTCCTCGCCCTTCAGGAAGCGGTGGCAGCGCACGCCACCAGTGGCCCTTCCTTTGCCCGGGTATTCGTCGAAGGCGCATAGCTTGACGTTGCCGCCCTGCGTGCCGGGCAGGGCGCCTGTGGTGCCGGAGATCGTCACCACGACGGCATCCGATGCCGGCGTGGCGCCAAACCAGACGGCCCTCTGCCCCGACGCCAGCTTGATGCCGGCCATGCCGCCGCCGGCCCGTCCCTGCGGACGCACAACCCCGGCGGGGAAGTGCAGCAGTTGGGCGTCGGTGGAGATGAACACAAGCTCGTCGTCATCCCTCGGTGCGCAGGCGCCGACGAGCTCGTCACCGTCCTCCAGGCGGATGATGTCCCAGTAATCCTTGGTTAAAACCTCGGGGTTGACGCGCTTGACGACGCCGTCGCGGGTGCCGAGCGCGATGACCGCATCGAGCGGCACCACCGCCAGCGGGCGTTCGCCCGACTCAAGCGCTACGAGCTCGCCGACGGGCGACCCGCCCTTCAGGTGCGGGGCGTTGGCCGTCAGCGGCACGGTTGGCAGCGCGATGGCGGCGCACTTCAGCAGGCGTCCACGGTTGGTGACGAGGCCGAACGAGCCGTGGATCGTGCTGCGGCAGTGCGACACCAGCACGTCGTGGTTGCCACGCGGTCCGGCCGCCGGCAGCTCGGTGTCGTCTTCCGGCAGGTCGACCCGGCCGAGCAGCCCGGCTGACGACAGCATGACGACGCACGGCCCGTCTGCGATCTCCAGCGGCATGGCGGACGCCGTCACGACACCGCCGCCTTCGAGTAGAACGGTGCGACGGGGGTCGCCATAGGTGGCCGCCGTCTTGGCCAATTCCTCGCCGACCAGGTGCTTCAGTTTGGCCGGGTCGTCGATGACAGCGCGCAGTTCCGTGAGACGGGCGCGCAACTGGTCGCGCTCGGCTTCAAGCTTGATCGTCGACAGCCTGGTCAATTGCCGCAATTGCATGTCGAGAATGTACGTGGCCTGGGCGTCCGACAGGTCGAAGGCGCCCATGAGGCGCTCCTTGGCCTGCGATGCCTCGTCGGACGACCGGACGATGGCGATGACGTCTTCGATGTCGACCATCGCCACCAGCAGCCCGTCAACCAGGTGCAGCCTGGCCTCGGCCTTCGACACCTGGAACTTGGCGCGCCGCAGCGTGACGTTCAATCGGTGCCGCAGGTACACCTCCAGCATGTCCTTCAGCCCCATGGTGCGCGGCTGGCCGTCGACGAGGGCTACGGCGTTGACCGCGAACGAGTCCTCGAGCTTGGTCGACTTGTACAGCTGCTCGAGCAGGGCGTCCGGGTTGATGCCGTTCTTGACCTCGATGACGAGCCGCAGCCCGTTCTTCAGGTCGGTCAGATCCTTGACGTCCGCGATGCCCGTCAGCTTCTTCGCCGAGACGAGCGCCTTGATCTGCTCGATGATCTTCTCGGGGCCGATCATGACGGGCAGTTCGGTGACGACGATGCCGCGCCGCCGGGGGCTCACCTGCTCAACACGGGCCGTGGCGCGCAAACGCAGGGCGCCGCGCCCGGTGGCGTACGCGTCGCGCACGCCGTCCAGGCCGATGATCTTGCCGCCGGAAGGGAAGTCCGGCCCGGGCACGAAGCGCATCAGGTCGTCGAGACTGGCGTCCGGATGCTCGAGCAGGTGGCGCAGCGCGGCCACCACCTCGCCCAGATTGTGCGGGGCGATGTTCGTCGCCATGCCAACGGCGATGCCGGTCGCGCCGTTGACCAGAAGGTTGGGGAAGGCGGCGGGCAGGACGGACGGCTCGAGCTCCTTGCCGTCGTAGTTCGGCCGGAAGTCGACGGTGTCCTCGTCGAGGCCGTCGCACATGGCGAGCGACGCGGGCGCCATTCGGCATTCGGTGTAACGGGCGGCTGCCGGGCCGGCGTCCAGCGATCCGAAGTTGCCGTGCCCCTCGACGAGCGGCAGCCGCATCGCCCACGGCTGGCCCAGGCGCACCATGGCGTCATAGATCGCGGCGTCACCGTGCGGATGCAGCTTGCCCATCACGTTACCGACGACGCGGGCGCACTTGACGAACGGCTTGTCGGGGCGCAGGCCGTCGGAATCCATCGAGAACAAGATGCGCCGCTGCACGGGTTTCAGCCCGTCGCGGGCGTCCGGCAGCGCGCGGGCGTAGATCACCGAATAGGCGTACTCGAGGTAGCTCGATTCCATCTCCGCCGAAATGTCGGTGTCCTGAACCCGGCCGGCCAACTCGCCGTCGGTCTCGGTTTCGGTGACTGTCATTGCCTGCTCCCTCACACACGATCCTGCCGTGGCGATTATGCCAAAACTGGCGTCGCCCGAGGCCCTGCCACGCCGCCCGTGTGGGATGATGTTTCGGTGACTGGTGCTCTGACGGACGTTCTGGGGGCGGTGGTGTCGCATCTCGAACCAGGTGTCGGCGACGATCGGCTTGGATTGCCGGTCGCGTCCCGGTACGTTGTCGTGCTGCTGGATGGGCTGGGGTGTGCCAACCTCAAGGACGACCCGGCCCTGATACCCGCGCTTGGTGGTCTGGAAGCCGACGAGATCACGGTCGGTCTGCCGTCGACGACGGCGGCCTCTTTGACAAGTTTCACCACCGGAACCGACGTCGCCCAGCACGGAATCGCCGGTTACTCGTTCCGCACGCGACCCGGCGTGATCATGCACACCATGGCTTGGGACGACCCGCAATGCCGTCCCGAGGAAGCCCAGCCGGTGCCAACCTGGTTCGAGCGAGCGGGCGTGCGCTCCGCCGTTATCGTGCCCCAGGTGTTCGGCGGGTCCGGCTTGACGCGGGCGGTGCTGCGGGGTGCCGAGTTCGTGGGCGTCGACAAGGAGAAGGACTGGGCGGCGCGCGTCGCTCAGGTT
>JGI20166J26741_11462918_pt1 | contig 13289 bp, 7 predicted proteins | sample TergutCu122P5_FD_26741 | JGI IMG/M metagenome (IMG submission 26741)
TTTGAGAGATTCTCTACCTATTGACATGCTCCTTTCTGCCCTGTCTTTCTTGGTTGTTGCGCAGTCGAGTTCGGAAGTTCCGGAGGGACTTATGAATAACTCTCTATATATAATCCCCCTGCTCTTACCTTGGCCCCCTTCTCCAACCCAACTTCCTGCACACGCACTAAATCTAATTTCCTTCACGGCGTGATACCCCAGAATAGTAAACATTTCTTTCTTTTTCTAGGAACGTTAAGTTCAAACAAGACTTCTCCTCCCGTTATTTCTAGGTGTACTACTTAGTTTCTTCCACAAAAGAAGAATGGGTTGAGAGCCCTGTAAAACAGATCATTGGGGAGAAGGGCTGGTGAAAATTTAGAATAATCATGAGGGATGGCTTTGGCGGAACATGTTGTATCCACGGAAGAGATGATCAATGGATGTAAAATCTCAGTCGGTAAGCAGAACTTGGGGGTTAAGTTGGAAAACTGTGCTGGTTGAAGACAATGTTATACTGTATTATGAGAAACAGGGTGTGAATTTCTGACGTAAATATGTTTATAAAGTTTTCCTGTAATTAATTAAGTATAAATTCTATATCCATTACATCACATTTGATAAAAAAAGTGTGCAGAAAATGTGCACAGGAATATATTGAGTTCCGTGGAAATAGTACAAAGGAAGTCATATGTAATTCATAAAGTTTTCCCTGTCACCGCTATGGAGGACGATAAGGGGAGAAGACGTATAGCTCCACTTATTTTTAACATCTGCGCTAGTTGGAGCTGATTGGTAAACTTCACGATCCGGCTGCTTTACTCCCTGGAAAAAACCCAGATACCCATGAATAGGATGCTGTGTGGGAGCCAGATCCAGCCGTCCACTCCGTGGCCTAGTCACTATATTATCTGAGCTATTCCAGCTCCATACTTTATTTCGGGGTGTAAATAACGTTCTATCCGTGCGTTTCACATTTGCACATTATGTACTTCATGGACTTCATCCATTTTCTTTTATATAAATGAGAATAAAAATCGACAGTAAGTCTCGGGGACAGGATCGGTGTCCGTCCTCGGACCGACAACGGAGTTGAATCTGATGACAGGCAATGTACGCATAACGTAACACTGAGGCAACTTGTTGCAGTGGAAATGTAACATGTATTACATATTCTGAGTGTGTGTTTGTAGCTTTAGTTATCCACTGCGCATGCGCTCTACTGTCATCAGTGGCCTGTCCGGATCTACAGTATTTTTCCACATGATCTCACAAACGGCACGATTTTCGAAAAAAAAGTTATTGAACATTAAATGTGTGTACTGATTTCTCTATAACTATTGTCTGATACATTCCGTTTATAACAAGAAATGAATGAGATATGATCAGAAATGTTACTCTTCAATCACCGCTTAGTACTCTTCCTTCTAGATTTACCGACTAAACAGTGCAGGCTACAACAGGTTAGCCGAGTACCGCCAATTCGAGGTTCCGCTTGCCCGAGCCGAAGAGCTTTAGTCAAGGTCGTTACTGTATTGGGGTACAGAAGGCAACTGGTGCGTAGAGTGCAGTTGAAATGTGGTGGCACACGCACAGAAACCAGATTTCGTCTTTCGGAGAAACGGGTGAATTCATTTAAATCGGCGGGGGCTTCAGTTCAGTCAACTACTGGTAGCCAAGGTGTGCGCGCCCGTGTGTAGCGATTCTATTATCTGTAGAAAATACGTTAATGACAGCTTGAAACTGTAGCTTCAAGGCAGGAAGAAGCGGGTAAAAAGGAGAGGTGAGCGTGAAATAGTTTATAACGTGCACAAATTCATGAAAACTGAATCTGAGGTGGGTATCACAATCTGAGGTGAGTATCACAATCCCTCTTTCAAAAGTGCAGAAGAGAGCCGCTGAAGCAACACGTGTTAGCAGAAGAACTTTATGTAGGATATTGAAAGAAGTTGAAAATGTGGAAACTGGCGTCGCAATGGCATTTTTAACCCCGTGAAAACTTTTCAGTGACAGCGAGTAATACTGGCAACAACTGAACTCACTGTGTCAACAGGCCATTCTGTTTTAATCCCTGTAAGAAAAGTGTTATATGGAAACAGTGATGTTGAGACTAACTCTCTAATTTTACTGCTTAATTCATTACTTACCATGCTTCTAGGCAGCTTGTCGTATGTTTTTATTGTTGGTAGTAATGCTGGATAGAACATGTTCCGAGATAGTGTGAAGAGTACTGGCTACCCACTCCATTCGCTTGTTTCCCCTTCACTTCCCCTCCCGTGCGTCGCCGTGCTCCATTACATTTCAACTAGACTCTACGGCGCTAGATAAAACAGCACAACGAAGTAACTCCGACTGATGTGCTGCTCCTGGAAATATGGTGTGAATTTGCACCGAAGAAGCGACTAGAATTTCAACATTAGACTAGATTTAAACACTTTTGCTTCTTACATAAGAGGAAAAGTTTTGATTTCTTTACAGTGTACCTTAATAGCAGGCCTAGGTGTGCTAATATTATACTGTTTTAGTATTGTGTATGCCTGTCCCAGTGGACGCGCAGTCCAAGGTTTAAGGTCTACAGCTGCTCGCCTGCTGAGATTGTGATTTCGAATCCCACAGGGGCATGGAAGTTTGTCTGTTGTGAGTGTTGTATGTTGTCAGGTAGAGGTCTCTGCCACGAACTGATCACTCCTCCAGAGGAGTCCTACCGACTCTGTTGGGTCGTTGTGTGTGGTCTAGAAACCTCATGAATGAGGAGGCCATGGACTGCGGTGGGCCGCAGCACCACAAAAAGAACTCACGAACTCACGAACTACCTGACTAACTTTACGTCATGGAATTGTTCTTGAGAAGCTAATAGTTTCTCAAGTAGTGAGGAAATTCCTTACATTTTATGCAAACCAATTCTTCATTACCGCGTTCATAGGAGCCCGCCACCTCTTCCTATCCTGAGCCAGATAAATCCAGTCCAACTTTCCTATTCATATTTCTCGATGATCTCTTTCAATATTATTCTCACATCTGCGCATGGGTCTTCCAAGCGGTCTCTTTCCCTCAGGTTTCGCCACAAAAAGCATGCATGTACCTCTTCTCTGTCCCATACATACGATATGACCCGCCTACCCCATGTCTCTTGATTTAATCCCTGAAATACTATTTAGAGTTAAATACAGATCACGATGCCCTCATTACGCAGTCTCTTTCAGTCCACTATTATGTCGTCCCTCTTACGCCCAAATATCTTCCTCAGCACCATATTGTCAGACCTCTCAACCTATGTTCCTCCATCAATGTTACGCACTACTTTTCACATTCATAGTGATATAAAATTATTGTTAATGTTCTTAATGCTTTCTTGCTTTCCTTCCGTCGGATATTTATTTACACAGGATACTTCGGAGTTTGAGCATAGAGTCTGCGGTTGTTTGTGATCGGTCTGCCTCCATCTTGTGTCTATATAAACACGTTGTTTGTACAGAAGGACTCCCAATATCATACAGCTCCTAGAAACTGGATCCATCTGAAAATAACTCTGTCTCTGGCCTTTGTCCATCGTCTAGTACTGCGAACAGTACACGACTTATAGGAAACTTTAACTGTTTCTGCCGTCACGGCAAATGGACTGTGGCGAGGGACACCTCAAGCACTGGATTCGAAAGTAAAAAGTTATTCTCAATGTCTGGCACGTCACAGCCTAGAAGACCGTTATGTTCACAGACATGCCATGTGAACCTTATACCTTATTTGTAAACGCATCTGTTACTGTTATTAGAAGGTTCATTTGACCGAAATTAAAATTATGAGGCCTTATTGTAAGCACTGATGATTGACACTAATGGAAGGAAACTGAATAGCTCAGTCGGTATAGTGGCTTGGCTGTGAGCTGGACAATGGAGGACCCACGGTTAGATCTGCGATAAGGCAAGAGATTTTTCTTCTCTCCAAAACGATCAGAGAAACGCTGGGATACACACAGCCTCCTATGGAATGGACACTGGTGGCTCTTGTCCAGGGTGTAGGCCTAAAGCAGCATCGTCGTGACGCTGAACACACACTTCCATCTAAAACCGAGGCTAAGAATGAATGGAGCTGTTCCACCACTTTCCAAAATATCTTAATGATCTGTACATAGAATATAGCTTTTTCATTCACAGCAGTTTTTCTTAACAAGACGAGCAGAGACGTAAGTAAGCTGTCAGCCATTTCTCGTCTCTTCAGGCCTGGATTAGAGAGAAACTGTGAGTGATATTAGCTGACGTACGTTTACTATCAATGAAAATGTGCGAAGGGAAAGATATTATTTTGTTTTTTGTATTCATGGCGATGACGATACACACTAATCACTTACTGGCTGTAACACCGTGTAGTTTGGTAGTTAGGTACGGAATTTTGTGGTAAACTGAAGTCTTCGTCTTTAAGAGTAGACAGGACCTGAAGATGGGGGCAATACGTTACTTCTAAATATCAGCACCTGTCTTCAAAACTACAAGACGGTAACATAGCAATGACTTCGAATACAGACTGTTTATCCATGTGCAGGAAACTAAAATCCAGAAGAAATGGACATAACAAACTATTAATAATTCCGTGTAGGAAGTACAGACTTTTAACCTTTGGTGTTTATTCTACATCCACACTGTAAACCACGCTTGCCTAACAAACCTTAATTTTGGGGTCCGAAATTAAACTTTTTGTTGAATAAATTAGCCCAAACTTACATACGAGTAATTTCTTATTCATTATTTAAATAACCGGTTGCTATGGCATAGGGAAATAATCTAAGTTTATTCTGAGATTCTTATCAAGTACATATACACATCTTACACGAAAAGTGGAAACCATTTCAGTGCTGAACTTGGTGGTTGATACATTCACTACTGGGCTTTGAAATCTTAATTTTTTTAATCGAGGACATTCCCTTGTGTTTGAATTCAAAAGTAAAACAAAATGTTCTAAATTTACCCTCAAAACACAACAACAGTTTATAAATATTTGTATAATAATATTAGTATATATATATATGTATATATTAGTATACACTTAAATACTAATATTTATGCACTGTTGTTGTGCTTTGACGGTAACTTAAAAACTTTTGTTTTTAACTTTAAAAGCTTAAATGCATGTAATAATGATTCTAATACTCTTTCACCTAAAAATTTAAAGAGTTGTTCCTGACATTTACTTTCTTTATTCTATTTTGTGTTCTTACACAGGTCCTTTCTTGGAATATTACGATTCTTTGCCCTTCTTTATTTTTAGATTTTAAATCTTACTCCCACTGTGATGTTTCCTACTGCAATCCTACATTTCTTTTCTTTTCTCCTAATGAAAGAAAACAGCATCAAAGCTACTTCAACTTCTGAAGTCTTCACGCTATTTCCAATTATAAAATTCTTAAGTTTTAATGAGTTTTTATTTCTTCATGTTCTATTCGTTTTGTGTTTTCATCTGATGAACTAAGTCTAGGTTATTAAGCACTAGAATATAACAACGTTAAATTTCTACTGATTTTGTTACAAAAGACATGATCAAAATTTTATTTCACATGTATCTAACATGGTGACGCTTTTCACGTTGTTCCTTCATTACTTCGTCATGAAAACTGGTTGTCGGTACAGTGACTACGCTACGGGTTGGGGAGCAACAACCGGTTTTCCTCTTCTCCCAAGTTTCCCGTCTAGCTGTAGGGACCAAGCAGCTTCCTAGTCAATGCGCAAGCAGGCTCTTTCCCCACAGATAAAACGGTCGGAGCGTCAGGGTAATTGCTTACTCCTATCTAATGTAGAGATTAAGAATGAGTGGAATTACATCCCCACCCTAAGTACAGTTTCATGCTGTGCACAGAGAAAACTTTACCTTTCCTTTTTTAATAAAATCGCTTAGAAGTAGGTGTCAAGCCGACACAACTGAAACTGCCGGGCTTCAATATGTAAAACACGAGCTTTATATACCTAATGTTCGTTACCACATTGCTTTCTGTCCTCCGTTCCCTTTCGTCCTCTCTGTCTGGCCGTTTCTACGACAGTTTACGTTGCGCCACACGTGATTCGATTTGCACCCTCTGTTGCTTTGTTGCCTGGCGTCCGTGTAATTAACAGAGCGTTATGTATCCGGGGCTGCGGCGATGTTTAATGGAAACTTGTCGACGAGATTATTCGATAATTGGTAAGCAGTTCTGTTATTCAGTGCAATTAATTTTAAGGACCTGTCTCTAGTCACTCAATAATTTTAAATTGTGTTTTGTCGAAGAGGGTGGTTATATGAAATATATCTGTCTAGATAAAATGAATATTGCAGAAAAAATATTGTATTAATTTTAATTACTACTGGTTATGTTTACAGATTTTGAAGACAAAACTGGACGTCATCAGTAAAGGAAAAAGTGTTCGCTTTCCTCTTGCCAGGTGTAACTTTAGGTAACTGTAACACAATACAAGGGTCCAGTACCAGGATTTTGAAGTGGCTTTATAGAAATTGTCATTAATACTAGATGAACAGACTGTTTCTGTGCCCTGAAGTGACAGTCGATTTTAGGGATGTAATTTTCTCGACAGCCATCTGCAGCTGATGTCTGTAGAACTTACTTGCGTGGCATTTTTAAACTTTTTTAGTAAGAAGTGATATAACTGCTTTGTGTGCTGCTGCGTAATAATTACTCAGTGTGAAGTGAATTGGAGGTGATGGAGAAGACACTGTGAGACAATCAACGGTGCTATATTGTGCAAAACCGTACTTTCGTCAGAAACGAACATGAAAATAGAATTTGAAAATGTAGCCATAGATTATCTCTCGCAGATCTTTGTGGATTTCTGTCTAATGTACGCAAGAGAGATAAAGATTTTGCAAATGCCCGTTGACGCTTCAGTGACAGTTGTGTTGCATAGAAAAAGTTGTTTCTGTAGTGTTTAATATCGTGTACGACATATATTCTAGCGGAATAGAGTTATAAAAGTGCAAATTATGTGCAATAGTGACTATCACTGGATAACACGACCTTCCATAAAATAGGTATTTCAAGTAAATTTTGTATGATGTATATAAAAGCTTCTAACGATGAATGTAAGTGACGGATATATACCAATGTTAACTGAGGACTGTCTCCAAAAAAGACTGGAATTAAACGCTTCTTATTCAGATTTTCTAGAAAATATTTCAGTTACACAAACTAACGGTAGTGTACTTGGTGCGCCACTTCGCCTGCTGGAGAAGTACTGCTATTCAGTAAGAGCGGAACTCGAAGTCTCTACAGGCCCACCAACGTCTATTCTGTCGCGACCATTAGTTGTTATGGAAGCTGTAGCTCTGGGACTCATGATCTTGATCACGATTGGTGGAAATATGCTCGTGATTGTTGCAGTGATGACGAACGCAACTCTGCGTTCGCCGACGCACTCTCTCATCGTGAACCTGGCCGTCGCTGACCTGCTTCTTGGCGTCACTGTGTTGCCTTTATCAGCAGTGCGAGAACTTTCAGGAGTATGGCTTATGGGCTCTAGTCTCTGCTCCGTATGGACAGCCCTGGACGTTCTTTGCTGCACTGCGTCAATTCTGTCTTTGTGTGTTATATCTGTAGATCGATATATTGGAGTTTCGAGACCTCTCGCTTACTCGCGAATCTTGACCAAGAAACGTGCAAGATGGTTGATTGCTGGGATATGGACACTGGCCCTGGCCATCAGCATTGGGCCACCACTGGGATGGAGGGAAGAACCACAACCTGAAGAAGAGGAGTCCGATGTCGGGGAGTGTCACGTCAACAAGCAGCTGGGGTACGTCATATTCTCGGCGTGCGGGTCTTTCTACCTGCCGGCTGTCATCATCCTAGCACTCTATGCGCAGGTATACCGTGCTGCAGTAAGGCACTCCACGTTCCTGCTGTCTGGGTCCCGAGTCACCAGCTCGGATGTCACACTTCGAGTGCACGTGAGGAACAACGTTCAAAGGGCCAGCATAAGCGAAGGACACAGCACCGAGAGGGTGAGTCTCTTCTGTGCACAGTGTTAAGAATGACAAAGTTTTGTTGAACCATCTTAGAGTAACATTTTGAAATTTTATAGCCTAAATCAGTGGTTCCCAAAGTGATCTCCGCAGATTCCACGAGATCAATGGATATATTTCTGTAATGGCCACTTTGACGTTTATTTATTTTTTAAATTAAAGGAATAATTTTTGTTAATATTTATCGAGGAACTTTTCAATTGGCGATATGTTTGTTTAGTACGACCGTTGCAATATCTAGTTCAGAAATTCCCTCTACCCACGAAGATAGCGACAATTATTTTCATTAATGTCATATCATTAAAAGTATTAATAGGCTTGCTACTGCTAGGTTCGTGGCTAAATAAAATCAGTTCTGAGATATAAAATTTTAACTTTTTACTCCTATTATCCCAACACTATGTGTACGTGAGCAGGGATGTAAGGATCCGTGGCTAATTTTCGTAGCCACAAGGGGATGGCGAGCATAAACTTTGGGAAACACTGGCCTGTATGATAAATAAACGTGGCTGCACAGTATAAGGCGTGGGTTTACGGACGCTCGCTTGCTGGGATTGCGGGTTCGAATCCCGCCGGGGGCATGGATGTCTGTCTTCTGTGATTGTTGTGTGTTGTCAGGCAGAATTCCCTGCGACGAGCCGATCACTCGTGCAGAGGTGTCCTACGGACTGTGTTGTGTCTGAGTGTGATCGATGAAACTAAATGAGGAGACCTAGGTCCTCTAGGGCTGTCAAGTAACGAAACAAATATGACAACTGCAATTAAGGTACATTTATTTATCTCTCAGATAATAATGTAACTTCCTTTTCCCTGTGGCAATGAGCAATATTTATATGTTGGACATTTTTGTTTCTAGAAATGAATGGCTATTAAAATTCCAGCATCATATAACCTCTCCGGCATAGGATTTAAAACAGAATATGTCTCTTCTGGCAAAAATATTTGTGTGATATTCTACGTTCTTGGAAGCATACTGTCCCTTATTCAGCTCAGTATCCATCAGCAATTCGGATAGTTGACTATATGATTTACGAGTATTAAGGCCCTATAGTAATCTCCATTGACACCCATTTTTCCTACAGTTCCATGAAACACTTCTCCTTGAGAGGCTGACCATATCTTCACTGTTGATTTAATTTTCCCCCTCCACCTTCCCTCCCACCGCACGGATCTACGTATTATCTCTTTTTATAAGAACACCACGCTGGACCCTATATGGAGCCAGCTGAATCTAAACCACCTTCTCGCAAGGCATTTACTTTTCACCCATCTGCATCCAGATCTTCCTAGAGGCATTACCCATTCAACTTTTCCGAAGAACATATCTTGAGCCTCTCTTGTGCCTTTTCTAACGGTGTACCAAACACAGTATACCACGTAGATGAACTAAGTTCTAGAATGTCTAATACAGAATTAAATTTAGTGGATATTATATTTGAAATCTCTTGGCCATATAAAATTAGATGATTAGAAGAAGTTAATAAACCAAACCGCGTCTTCATTTAATGACACTACGTTAAATAATCTATTAAATGTTCCGTATTATTAATTGTTCCAAATTAATATAATTATAAATATAGCGTATTTTAATACTCAGTAAATAAGTGCACTGTTGGATATTTTGAATTGATTAGTGGGTTTATTGCATTAACGTGAAAAAGCTGCAGCATCTCAGTTTTACAGGAGAGATATATACTTTAAATGATTAAATTTATATACACTTTAAATTATTAAATCCTGTAAATCAACATTGTGTTAAACAACACAAATATTTCATATATTATTGCTCATCAATCATGTGTTTTATCAGAGGCATCAAAGTAACTCTACGTTAAACCTGTCAGAGTGATAAACTATATTCCTTTAAAAACTGTGTTTGGTCTTGTTTATACAAGAACCCTCCAAGAGCACTTCTCTGAAGCGAATTTTTCCACGAACTGAATGTCTGCTGTGTAATGAGGCAACTCCCCGTGTGCTAATAGAGGATGCAGTGCAATTTGCGTGTTTAATTATTTCACTTTATCCAGTACACTTGTTTACCTCTCACGTTCATACTCACCCCACGTTTTCAAATCTGCTCAGCCCCAGCAAGCCTCGTTTCTCGACACCCCACACTAATACACAAATCCCAGTATCTTATAATAAAGGCATCTGGGGTAGTGGATACGGAGCCTACAGGGTTATGCATGATTAACCTACATAAAAGACGCAGATGAACGGGTAAGCCAAAGAGCCACACTTCTTACAGCTGATTCGACTTAACGACAGGAAAAGAAAACCAGTCTGTTCTGACTGAGTCTGGCTGCTCAGGACCGCAGCAAGTTAGTTGTCTGAGAGCTTCCTATGGTCCAGTTACATAATGTTAGGCCTCATCATCATCATCATCATCGTCGTCGTCGTCGTCGTCGTAATCTATTCACCCTTTCCTTCTCCTCCTCCTCCTTCTTCCACTGGCGCTGCAGTCCATCCCCGAACTTGGCCTCTTTTCCTATTGCCTCTTCCTCTTCTACACTTCACATTTTTAAGCAGTATTTTCTGTGTTACTATCAATAGAACTTTCCCTTAGACTTTCCAGAATTCTTTGGCTTTTGGCTCTCTATTTTAATGCCCTTTTCTTATCCTGAGCTCTATCTATTCTTTGTACACGTCGATCAATTATTGTCTCTGATATCGTGGTTTTATTTAGAGAATGATTGTAACAATGTCTTTAATTCTACTTTGCACAGTCTTGTTTTATTTGTGTGCAGACACTTCATCTTGACAGCACTGTGTACTGCTGTTGTCTTATTTTCTGACCCATTTCTACTAACCTGTAACAATGTGCTATCAGCCACAAGCATGTCAATGTATGCGCGCATCTTGTAACATTTAGACATTGTTACATGTGGGAATTACATCATATTTTATCAGCTTCTCAGCCAGTAGCAATAAAATAGCATGACTCCCACAGCAGCACGCACCTAGCACATTACCGAATATTCTGACGCATACAACAAAGCTTCATTCTATAGACCTAGGCACTTTTCCTCCATGTCAATTTTATCATGTCTGCTGCCTTCTCACCAATCATATAGACAGGCGCCATTGTGTGACTGGCGGGGATCACTGGCATGATGGAAGCATCTACAACGCGAAGGCCTTCAATCCCTCTAACACGCAATTGTGGGTCTACCACAGCGTCAGGATCGGAGTCGGGTCCCATCTTGCACGTACCCACCTGGTGATGCAAGGTTGTGGTTACTGTACGAGCGGCACATTCCCAGTATTCTTCTGAACCGAAGTGTATGTGTTCACACCCCGGGAATGGAATGCGATGAAGTTTACTGTCAAACTTCTGAAATGCTTTGGTCTGGCTGAGGGCAATTGCCTGTTGGAGAAAAAAAAATTCAAATACAGGACTATGTGTAAGTGTTACGTCACAAAGATGTGGGAGGGGGGGGTGGGAATGGGTATGATCAATGGCGGATTTACGGTGAAGGTGGTGAAGCTTAAGCTTCTGGGCATGTCTCTTGCACGGGCCGCTTCCAGGGCCGTGGGAAGGACCACAGCGTTGTGTTCACGTTGTGACATATTTTTTAAAATTAAAATTTTCAAAATTAAGATATTTTAACCACAACCGTTTAAGAATTATCGAGGTGTGTCAGCCAGCTAATTATTAAAAATATTATGTCGTTTTTCTGAATTTGTTATGTTTTTAATTTTGTAATATGTTGTGATTTCTCGTCTCATTAAAAATAAATATTTACTTTCGTACCTAAATTTGAATTATTTTTTTAAACAGGGCCCCCGAACTTGTGTAAGCTTTATAACCCACAAAACCAGGATCCGCCATTGGATATTGGTATATATTTATATGCATTGTTAAACTAAGTACTAGATGTAAATAAGTGGACAGCTTTACGCTTTGACAGCTTCATTCCCAGAGAAGTTTCAGTCAGAAACCTTAGTTTACGGAGGCGATTGTCCCAAAACTAAATAGATGTAACGGGGGGGGGGGATTCTGACCCTCTCCTAAGGAGAATAGCATACATGTTATCTTTGTTATATTTTGCTACGAAGATAGCAATATTTAGGTCTACTGTACTGGGACAGCTAAAACAGTTCGTGCCGTATTTAATTCTATAGCGTTTCTGACGACGCTGTATTACATTTCAACAAATTTGCTACTGGCCTGTGTCCATAGTGTTTATACACGCACAAGTAATAACACAATTATTCGGAAAAGTCTGTCCTCAGTATGGAATTGACGAAAAGCCTTCTCAGTTCGGCCCAAGAGTTTAGAAATTAAAAATGTCACTAAGCGACGAATCTCAATGTGATGTACCCAAGCAGTCATCCTCCTGGGGCACATCTGATAAATTCATAGTACAGGAGGCACCAGGTCCTGTGTGAAAATCATCCGTGAATTCAGAAATTATCAGCAGAATTTTCAAATTCTTGCGAGTACCCAAAGTCTTTCCCGGGTGCACACCTATTCCTACATTGGTCAGTGGTACTTTCTGTGAAACCATTTTGAATAGAGTTTTTATTCTGTTGTCGAAGGTATACAACAGAATCATTTATAAATAATGCAATTTGTTGCAATTCTTAAAAACAATTTGGCAATATGTATTTAAAAGGACGTAATAGAGTTACGAAAATCAAAACACATAAGAACAAAAAAAAATGGTTTTACACAATAAAATATTTAACTATATAAAGCGTGCAATTCCGATTATTTAGGTTGCAAGGCAGGTTGTGGGGAAAACTGTGGTGTGGCTGCGCAAAACGCACATAATTTATTTAAAAGTCATCCCATTCGGTGGCACAATAACATCTGTAGACAAAATTCATTGTGCCACTTAGGGACTTTGGCAGCACAGTTGCAACAAGGGATTCGAATTTCTGTTCAAAAACTTATCAGATCGTCGTCAAAACCTCACTATGACCCTGCATATTATTGCCACTATTTATATGAATGTAGTTATGTGCATGTGTGTGAGAGCTGGATGAGTATGAACTGACGAACTTTCCGTAGTTGTGCGTTTATGTGCAAGTGTGTGTGTTTGTGTATGTATGTATGTATGTATGTATATATGTATGTATGTATGTATGTATTATGTATGTATGTGTGTGTATATATGTATGTATGTGTATATGTACGTGCGTATATATGTGTGTATCTGTATTATGTATGTGCTTGTTGGTATATGTGTGTATGTGTGTGTGTATGTGTATGTGTGTATCTATCCAATAGCTCTATTTTCTTACTTATTAGGAAGGTTTACCTGTAGATATTATCAGCAAACCATCAACCAGTCGAGAATCCTGCA
>JGI20166J26741_11463029_pt1 | contig 13286 bp, 10 predicted proteins | sample TergutCu122P5_FD_26741 | JGI IMG/M metagenome (IMG submission 26741)
GAGAACCTCCGGTAAATCCGGAGGTTTACTCTTTATCATTTGACTCCTGCAAGAGGCTCCCGGGCTTCCGGGCCGGAATACCTGTCCACCATGCCTTGAAAATCTATTATGCAACTATCCAAACAGGCTATAGGCTGTTTTAGTTCTTTGGTTATCTTTATGATAGTTTCTGTATACTTTCCGCCATTAAGGATAAAAACACGAAGTTCTTCTTTTCCGACAACCCAGTATTCTTTAACCCCGGCTTTTTCGTATTTTTTTCTTTTTTCGCCAAGGTCCCTGTCTTCAGAATATTCAGAAATAATTTCAATGATAAAATCGGGGGCTCCCTTGCAATATCTTAAGCCTTTGGTTTTACTTTCATCACAGATCACTAAAATATCCGGTTGATACACCGTTTTATCTGACTCATCGGCCTCGTAGAAAAGCCTTACATCAAAGGGAGCATCATAGGGAGTACATTTCTTGCCTTCCAGTTGATTACCCAACTGACGGTATATGCTACCAGACACCCACTGGTGCCATTCATCAGGGCTGGCCATCATATAGACCATACCATCTACCAACTCGACTCTTATGGTATCATCCCAGGTTTTATAGTCCCTATATGTATATCCGCCAAAAGGAACCGGGACTCTTAGCCAACTTGGATATTTTGCGACAATTGTTATTTCTTCTTTTGCAACATCTGACATTGGTGTCTCCTTCCTTAATGATAATGTATTTTCCAGGGATGCGCTTTCTCCGGTGTTACTATACCTCCTGCCCCGCAGGGCGGAAATGGCAGCGAGGAATTTGTCTGTGGCCTGGTGAGGAGGGGCACGGGAATAGTTCTTCCTGTGCCCCAATTCCCCGAATCATTGGTACTACTGCTTTCTTGAGACTGCCTGGGTCGCCGCGCTTAGCTGGGCATTGATGCCGGCCAAAAGGGTACGGACGTTTTGCGCTTTGGCAGAGGCGTCGGTAAAATTATTCGCCGTAAGGCTCTGCTGGGCAGTGCTGTATGCCTGACGCGCCGAATTAAGATCCGCCGAAATCGCATTGAAATCGAGTTTGATGTTCGGAACTTTCCGGGCTGCATCAATTGCGTTTGATGTTTCCGTCAGGGGACCCGAGAGGCTGTTGATAAGATTCGCAGCTTCGTCCCTTGCCCGGGCTGCGCCGGTTTTCCCGTCGGCAATGGCTTTGTCGGCATTGCTGATCGCTTCGGCGGCTAAGCTCTTTGCCGAGTCATACCGCTTGGCATCCGCTTCGCTCTGCATCTTGGTCAAGGCAGCCCTGGCCTGAACCAGGGTATTACCCGCATATCTAACCGCATCGGCGTCGTTTTCGGCACGGGTAACGGCATCGTAGGCTTTGTTCATTTCGTCCGTTGGCGGTGTAGCGCAGGCGGCAAAAATCAACCCAAAAACAAGGACCACAGGAAAAATCACGATTAACTTTTTCATTCTCTCTCCTTACAGTTAATATGCTCAATAATATCACAAAAACGCCGAAAAATAAAAGAGCTATGGCAGCGTACAATTCCAAGAAAACCTCGTGGCTCCGGTGTCTGGTATCATTTGTACCTGCCGCGGGAGTGGCAGCGTTGCTTTGCGCCCTGTTCGCAGGTCCCCGGCTGGGGCCTTTTTATGATTTGCTCCTCCGGCGGCGGCCTTCTCCCCCGGTATCCCGGGAACTTCTCATCATAGACAGTTCAGTCCCCGGACAGGACCTTGGTGAAGATATCCTTGATCCCGGGGCGGCCTCCTCCCTGCTCTACACAATGACCGAGCTGGGGGCCAAAACCCTGATTATCCAGGTACCCATTCTGGGGCTTTCCGCAGGAGGAAAAGCAGGGGAAGCGGAGATACTCTACCGCTTTGACGAAGAATTTTCGCTTTTAAGTTCAAATATACGCAATCTTTTTGACGCCATACGGACAGGATCCATTGCCCCTCTAGAAGCGGCCAGGTACGTGGGGGAGCTGGTAGACCTTTCGGAAAAAGGGAAGGAACGGCTGGTATCCGCCCTGGTGCGCCGGGATGAAGAGGGTATCGGCAGCATGGAAAAGGCAGCGGCCTTTTTCGGCCATGTCCGGCGGCCCGGGGACCTCAGGGTGCAGCTTATCATGGCGGGTGGAAGCGGCCGTCCGGGGGTACTGGTGGAACGGAATGAGTATTCCCGCTTCCGGCCCGACAGGGACGGGGTCTTGCGGCGCATTGCACCGGTACTTACGGTTCCGCTTCTTTCGGGAGGGGAGGCCGGGGTACAAACCCTTGAACATATCATCTATGGGGCCCTGAAAACCAGGTATGAGAGTTCCGAAATCATGTACGTTGGTTCTGATTCAAATCCTCTGCTAACGCTCAAAAACGGACCTGACGGGCAGGATACTGTCATTCCCCTGGACAGGGACGGAGCGGTCCTTTTCGAGCCGCCCCACAACGGAGAAGACTTCAGGCGGATCGGCATTGCCGATTTTCTCGCCTACGATGAAGCAGACCGGGCCCTGAGGCGTCTCCTCACGGAAGGAGATGCGCTAGGCATTTACCAGGGTATTGAAGGGGAAAAGCGTCCGGATTTTCTCTATGATTATGCGCTATCCCTCAGGGAAGATATCGTTGCATCTGCGGCCGCAAATACGGACGCAGCCCAGGGCAATGTTGATGAAGAAAAAATAGCCTGGCGGGATGCCAGACAAAAGTACCTTGTGAGTCTTGAAGATTTTCTCTACGGCCCGACCGAGATGAACCTGGTTGGGGGGTATGAAGAAATTATCGATTCCGGCTCCCCAAAAACTGCCCCGGATTCAAGCTCCCGGGACAGCAGTCCTAGGGACAGTAGTCCCTTGGGAGAAGCCGGAATTGCCAGGATAACGGAAATGAGGGATTCCCTTATACGGACTTTTGTGGCTTTGCGGGAAAAGTACAACGAAGTCCTGGATCTCAGGGGAAAACTGGGAACCGCCCTGTCCGGTTCTTTTTGTATTCTCGGCAGGGGCTCCCCTTCTCCCGTGCAGGCAATGCAGGCCCCTGGCGGGGCGCCTTCCCTGCTCCGGGATTTAAACCGGGCTTTGGCCCACAGCATCAACTCCCCTTTCCACCGATCCAATCCTACTGATACCGAAACTTCCGCCCTCCTGGCCAACAGCATTCTCACCGGCAGGGCCGTAAAACCCGGAAAGGATGTATACCTCCTTTTGGGTGCCCTGGTCTGGGCTCTTATAACCTGTTTTTTTATCAAGTCGTTAAGCCCCGCCCTGACCCTGGGAATAGGCGCGTTCTTGACCATACTTATCGGGGCAGGTTTTTCCTGGAGCTTTATTTTTTCCGGACTTTGGCTCGACCCGCTGGTTCCTGCTGCTGCCAGCGGTACCGGCGTTCTGGTTTCCTTTGCCTGGGCTTTTATTGCCAAGGGCCGTTACTCCAGGCTCTTCCGCCTGGCCTATGGTCCTTTTGTTTCCCACTCCTGCCTTAAAAGCGTGATCCGCGCGGGAAGGCCCCTCCCTTCCCAGACTTCGACCGCCTGGGCTGCGGTGGTAACAATAAAAAGGGCCGAACCTGCCGCCAATAGAGATTCCTCCGAATCCGGCGCCCCGGCCCAGGGGGTTCTTGCCTTTCAGGAAAAGGTGTCGGAGATTTTCAGGCATGCCGGGGGAACCATCACAGGAACCGAGGGAGATCTCGTAACAGCCTGCTTCGGCTCTCCCCTGGAACGCGTTTTTCTGGGGAGCAAAAAAGAGCCGTCCCCTTACGAGGGGAATATCCACGCCCGTACCATGCCGGCTTTGCGGGCGGTAGACCTTGTTTCCGAAATTGCCCGGGACTCTAGATACTCGTCCTGGAATTTTGGCCTGGACATGGGAAGTTGCACCTTTTCCTGGACAGCCCTTTCCGGCTACACCGCCCTGGGTACTCCCGTTCAGCGGGCCAGGGTGCTTTCACGCCTGGCCGGCCGTTACCGGGCGCGGATCATTATTTCCACCACCGTCAACGAAGCCCTGCCGGATCTGGCGGTGAAAAAACTGGACGTCCTCAAGGAAGCCGGCGCAGGGGGCGAGGAGCCCTTCTACCAGCTAAGCATCAGGGAATAAAGGGCGTTCGTTATACTTCATAGCCATTAAGGATATTCTTTATCTTCTCAACCGCCCCATGGGTATCCCCGGCGAGTTTTGAAACCGCAGCGGCTCCGGTGTTTACGGTGTTTATTTCCCGGGTTATTTTTTCCATTCCCGAAGAAATGTCCTTTGAATGATTCTGGAGCGAGCCGATTTCGTTTAACATGGTATTGTTGCCTTCCTGCATTGCCATGGAACCTGCCTTTACTTCGGCGGTTATGGTGTTCATGCGTTTCAAAGCCTCCAGAATCTGCTCCGCTCCAACCTGCTGCTCCTTGATGGCACTGTTTACTTCGTTGACAAGATTCTCTGTCTCTCCAACCCTGGCGCTTACCGCGTTGAAAGCCCCGGCAGATGATTGGGCGCCTTTTACAATTCCATCAATGGTTTTGGTGATCTGTTTGAGTTCCTCGTTTATCTTTTTCGATTCCACCGAAGCAGTTTCGGCGAGCTTTCTGATCTCGTCTGCCACCACCGAGAATCCCTGCCCCGCAGCTCCCGCATGGGCTGCCTCTATGGCCGCGTTCATGGCGAGGAGGTTCGTCTGGGAGGAAATGGTCGCGATGATACGGTTCGCAGCCTGCAACGCCTGGGACTGGGCAACGATCTGTTCCACCCGCTGGGAACTGTCTTTCTGGATGGCAAGCCCCTCATTTGCCGCGTTGTGTACGGTTTTAAAATGATCCGCCATCTTTTCGGTTACCTTTCCGATAGACGCGATATTCCCCACCATTTCTTCCACCGCAGAAGAGGCCTCGCCCACGCTTTCCGACTGGGTAGTGATTGAACCGTTAAGGGACTCAATATTCTGTGTAATTGACCGGATTACCGCCGAAGCCTGTTCAACACTCAGCAATTGGGATCCCGCTTTTTCCCGGGCCTGGGCAATGGCGGCCGAAATGCTCCCGACGGCAGTATTCATTTCCTGGGCATTATCCTCAAGCTGCCCGCTGGAAACAAACAATTTCTCCTGGTCCGCCTTGATTTCGCCCATACCCGAGGCAATGGTCTGGCTAAAACTGTTCATCATGCCGGCGATTGAACCCAGTTCATCCACGGATATTATATTGATGCGCCGCCGGAGGTCCTTTTTCCCGGAAGAAAGATTTTCGAGCTGGGCAATGATGGTATGGAAAAGCGCCGTCGAATTCTTTTTAAGGATAACCGCCAGGGCGGTAATAAAAAGGATAAACACAGCCATTACCAGTATGGTAATGGTCCAACCGCCCTTATGCAGGGCTGCAATATCGACCCCTTCCTTACTGAGCGAAAGTACGGTGATGGAAAACGTAAATATCACCGAAAGGACAGTTACCGCCAGCGGGATAATCAGTATTTTAAGGCTTTGGCGGTCTTCACGCAGATCCCGGGGGTACAGCATAACGTTATACGCCATAAGAGCCTGTGAAACAAGGCCGTCGCTGGCAACATAGACCAGAGTGCCCAGCGCCATACCTGCGGCAAGACAGGCACAGAACAGGTACCCTTGCATAGCCTGGGGAACGCCAAAGGATTTTCCCAGCGCAATAACAACAACCACTAAAAATGCCATCTGGAGCAGAACAAAAAAGCCGATGGACTTTATGGGGACTGCGCCGAGTTTTTTCAGGAGCTTAAAGAGTTTTTCGCCTTTATCGGTAAAATCGGGAGAGGAAAAAAGCAGGGCATTTTTCCCCAGGAACAGGGACGTAGCCGCCACACACACAAGCGCCGGCAGCACATAACGGGCCAGCATTGTTCCAAAGGGTATTTCCCCGGAACTGAACAGGTACAGTACTGCAAAAATACCTGCAACCGCCGCAAATGACGCACCGACAATAAGTAATAAAAAAGCAACCTTTTGTTTCATCGTTTTTCCTGTTATTGATTTTTTTAGTAGATATTCTTCACAAAGGGGTTATCAATAATATATGGAAAATCCGGAAAAAAGGCAAGCTAAAAGGGCAATTAAACGTACGCAAAAACTGAAATTTGCAAAGGTCTTTATTACAAGCGGTTCTGCAAAGGCCGGGAATCAGGGTTTTTTCATTTTTTCTATCACCGCCGAAACCGCCCGGAGCCGCACCACCCGGCCGCCGCCCAGTTCGGGATAGGCCCGGAAGCGTTTTCCGTCATCCGAGAAGGGGGAAGGTTTTTCCCCGGGAAACGGGCGGTACCTGTTCTGGGTCCAGATGAGGGAAGGATCCGAAAGGGAAACAGCGGTGTTTTTCGGATCAAAGCGGATAAACGACTCGTGAACCCCCCGTTCCGCCAAAGGCGCTTCATCGGTGCATTGCAGATAACGGATCGTGCCGGAGGAAAAATCCACCGACTGGATCACCGCCGAGTGGGACATGCCGCCGTCTTCAGCCCGGAAGAGGAGTATATCCCCCGGCCGGAGGCTGCGTATTTCGTCTTTTACCGGAACAATCTGGGAGCTTTTGGCGTTGTAAAAACCCGTCCCCGCGTACCAGGAAGGATCTTCCCCCTTCTTTACCCCCAGGATCCGCGCCAGGGTACGCCCCAGGTCCACCCCCCCGGCTGCGGCAATGTAGGACTGGATATGCCACACAAAGCCGGAACAGTCCATGCCGCTCTGGCCCACGCAGTAAAGGTAATTGTACACATCCGTTTCTTCCAGGCCCCGCCCGCTGACCAGCACGTAGGGCCGGTGGAGCAGGCCCCGGTAGGAGCCGGCTTTCATCCTGGCTATTTCAAAAAGATCCCGCGTACTTGACCAGGTCTGGGTGGGGAGATCAAAGATGATCACCTTTTCTTTACCATCGGAAAGGGTGTCCGTGTAGGTTTTAAAATCTTCACTGTCAAGAACCTGGTTTATCCGTTCCCAAAGAAAAGCGGGGTTCCCCTTGCCCCCGCCCAGAAAGCCCCACTCCCCTTCGGTGAGCTTGTCCCGCTCGTTGTTCTGTGCAAAGGGCATACGCAGGTTCATCACCTTGCCCCCCAGGATCCGGGTGTGGAAGCAGAGCCTGTAGGCTTCTTCAATAACACCTTCCACCCCGGCGCCCCAGATGCGGGCAGGATCCGAATAGGCCGCGAGGAGGGACACATCGTCCTCTCCTGAAGAAAAGCTCCCGCCGGAAGAAGTGCCTTCTTCCGTTTGGGAGGCAAGGGGCAAAACCAGAACCAGCATAAAAACAAAAAGGGGAAAGCCGCCTTTCATGCTCAATTCATTTTCTCAAGCTCGGTTTTTTCGATATCCTTAAAGTACTTGACGGTGCCGTATTTCATTTCTTCTACCGATTCCTCATCACAAACGATGATGGCCTTGGGGTGCATCTGAAGACAGGAAAGGGGGCACCAGTGGCTGACCGGCCCTTCTACCGCGGCCTGGAGGGCCCGGGCCTTCTGGCGGCCGGAAACAAGAATAAGCACTTCACGGGCATCCATGACGGTCCCGATACCTACGGTAAGGGCCATGGCCGGCACTTTATTGGGGTCGCCGTCAAAGAAACGGGAGTTTACTACCCGGGTATCGGAAGTCAGGGTTTTGACCCTGGTCCGGGAATGGAGCGAAGAGCCCGGTTCGTTAAAAGCAATGTGGCCGTCGTTGCCGATGCCGCCCATAAAAAGCTCAACCCCGCCGGCTGCTTTGATGGCATTTTCGTAGTTCCGGCATTCCGCTTCCGGGTCCTTTGCCATACCGTCAAGAACGTGGGCGTTTTCCGGCTTAATGTCTATGCCGCTGAAGAAGTTATCCTTCATAAAGCGCTTGTAGCTCTGGGGATGATCCGCCGGAAGCCCAAGGTACTCGTCCATGTTATAACTGATAACATTGGCGAAGGAAATCTTTTTTGCCTGATAGGCCTTGATGAGGTTCTTATAAACCCCAAGGGGGCTTGAACCTGTGGGAAGTCCCAGCACAAAGGGCTTTGCCGCAGTGGGGGCACTGGCGTTAATCCGCTTCATAATGTAATCGGCGGCCCAGCGGCAAAGATTGTCGTAGTTCTTGTGAATTAATAGACGCATATTTTTCTCCTTGTGATAAAGAATAGCTCAAAACCGGCCATTTTGAACAGGGGAGGGGCACCGGGGCTCCCGTAAAACCGGGTATTACGGCCCTCGTATTCAGAGCAAATTTTTCTTGAGAACCCCTTTGACGCTGACAAGCAAAATCCGGAAATCCCTGTTGAACACTACAATATCCGCGTCCCGTCCGGGTACAATGGCGCCTTTGTTCTCAAAACCCATAACATGGGCGGGGTTGAACGAGGCGGTTCGTACCGCATCCTCAAGGCTGAAACCAAAACCCACCAGGTTTTTTACGCCCCGGATCATGGTAAGGGCCGAACCGGTTATCACATCATCTGTCTTCCGGTGAAAAACGCCGCTGTGGAAGACCATCTCATCGCCGTTGGCCATGAAGGGCCCGTCCTTCTGCTCCGTGGGTTTAAGGGCATCCGTAACAAGCACAATGTTGCCTACAGATTTTACCCGGAGCAGGAGCTTGTAGAGGTCAGGGTGTATGTGAAAGCCGTCGGCGATAATTTCGCAGGTCATCTCCGGGTGGATAAGAACCGCTCCCACCGCATTGGGGTTCCGCTGCTCCATCTGGCTCATGGCATTAAAAAGGTGGGTGCTGTGGACTATGCCCGTCTGCATGCCTTCCACCATGTTTTCATAGTTGGCATTCGTATGCCCCGCCTGGAGCACTATACCCTTTTTTTGGCAGAACAGGGCCAGCTCCCGCATGCCCTTCAGTTCGGGCGCCACCGTCATGTTGACAATCCGGCCCCCGGCGGCCTCCCAGAGTTTTTCCATAAACTCCACATCCACCGGCTGCACCGCGTTGGCCTTCATGGCCCCCAGGCGCTCGGGGGAAATAAAGGGCCCTTCCAGGTGGAGCCCCATGATCTGCGCCCCGCCTTCCTGCCCTATGGCAGAAGCCACTTCCTTTACCGCCTTGAGCATCAGGGCCGGTTCCGCCGGGTACAGGGTCGGGTTAAAAGCCGTAACCCCGTACTGCACCAGAAACCGGGACATCTCGATAATCGAATCCGCAGAATAGTCCTCGGTTCCGTAACCGCCAAAACCGTGAATGTGGGTGTCTATGAAACCTGAAGCGATAACCGCTTCATTTACGTCGATTATCTTTGTACCCGGCCCAAAACGCCTCTGCTCAAAACGCTTTTGCGAAAAAACATCCGCAATGAGGCCGTCTTCAATAAGTACCGCACAGCGTTCCATCACGGCAAAGCCGCTTATAACCGTTCCGTTATGTAAACAGATAGGATCCATGCTGCTATTATAAACCTTGTCGGATTGATGTGCAAACATCCCATACTATGCATGGTCAGGGCAGGAATCCTAAGATAGGAATCCTAAAAATTGAACCTGGCGCTTAAACCCCAGATGTCGTTTTGGCCATAACTGAGCACAACGCTGGAACTGGTATTTTTATCCCGAAACAACAGGGCCACCTGGAAAGCCGGCAAAGCCCTTAACAGGGTACGGAAAGGAGAATCTTCGCTAAAACCAGCAGGGCTGTTCAGCATAAAGCCGATTCCAACCAAATTGGAGTCTGTTTTGTTCACAAAAAAAGCGGGAATGTAGGGTATTTTGAACTCTTCCATGGTTTTCTGCCATTGGGGAATAAGCCCCTTCTTTTCGCCGGGAGCCGGCCCGGCGGCAAAAACGGGAAACGTAAGGGTTATAAAAAGTAACAAACCTGTCTTTTTCATACCTACTGATACTATATCGCAAAATCCCCAAAAAAACCAGAAAAAAGGGGACACCAATTAAAGACCGCTCACGGAGCACGCGGAGGACACGGAGGAAGACTCGGAATTCGCTAATTACGCCTAAACCTCTGTGAACCCCGTGTGCGCGAACCAAAGGTTCGATGTGAGAGGTCTTCTGGAATGGTGACAGGCACCTTTTTTGGCACCTTTTTAGCGTAAAAACCTCCAATTTGGTGACAAACATCACAAAACGTTCTGAAAAATCGAAGCAGTTTCCATCCTGGTGCAGTATCAGGTTTATGGGCAAGAAACCTATTACCGGTAAACGGAGCGGATCTCTAAAATGGCACCCGGCATTCTTTCAGGCAATTCAGGCGGAATTGGAGGATTACCGGGATACCCTTGAATATCATTATGAGTTCCCTTTAACTACCGAGCCGCTCCGTATGGACCTGCTTATCATTAAAAAGCAGAAGGATGCCATTATCGGTAAAAACATAGCCAGGATCTTTAGGTCCGATAACATACTTGAGTTCAAGAGCCCGGGTGATTTCCTCTCAATTCAGGATTTCCTCAAAGTCTACTCGTATGCGACGCTGTATGCGGCTATTACCCCCGGAGTTGACTTGTCTGACACAACCATTACCTTTGTTACGAACAGATACCCCCGGAAGCTCATCGGCTATTTGACAAAAGAACGGCATTATACTGTTAAGGAAAAGCAGTCGGGTATTTATACCGTTGCCGGGGATTACATACCGATTCAGGTCATTGAATCAAAAAAGCTTACTGCGGCTGAAAATTTATGGTTGCGATCGCTGACTGATGACTTGGAAATTGAGATAGCCCGGGTTATACTTGGAGGGAGGAAGGTGCGGCGGAAGACGAGGCTGGACGCTTATTTTGATGTAATCCTGAGGGCTAACCCAAAGACTTTTTTGGAGGTGACAGAAATGGCGAGAAGAAAGACATTTGAAGAAGTCTTTACTGAGGCTGGTATCATTCCTCAATGGATTGAGCAAGGCGTTGAAAAAGGCATTAAGCAAGGTATCAAAAAAGGTGAAGCAAAGGCTAAGCTTGAAATTGCCCGAAGTCTTCTTGCCAAGGGCTGGACCTTCGATGAAATCGCCGAAGTCACAAAAATTCCCTCAGAAAAGGTACGTTTAATGACAGTAAAAGGTGCCTGACACCGCCGGAAAATGTCTCACGCAAAGGCACGAAGGTAAACGATAAGGCACCTTTTTATTTGTTCCAGTTGCTATAGGTGTCGGTGCCATCAATAGGATCTACAGTAGTAAATTGTTGAGGTCCCGTCGGGCTCCCCGTTTGACCTATGTGTAGCCGGTCTCTCGGTCCGGCAGTAGCACTACGAAAAGGATTTGCCATTGAGTAGGGAACACCACCATTGCCTAAAAAGGTTAAATAAGCCCCATTTGTATCGAAAAATACCGCCCGGCCTTGGCTGGCACTATTTTCACCCGGTGCCGAAGAATCAGAGCCAATAGGCCTGCCATAAATCGTACCCCCCCGTTTGGCAAAGGTAGCTCCGGCGGAATAATTTACATACACCCCGCCACCGTTTCCACTAGCACTGTTCCCGGCAATTTCGCCGCCGTTCATGATGAAGGTGCCGCCGCCGACATACACACCGCCGCCATTCCCGGCGGCAGTATTCCCAGTGATTTCACCACTGTTCATGGTAAAGCTTCCACCGCTCATGGAAACCGCTCCACCATTGGGATTGGAAGTGGAAGTGGTTTTATTGTTGGTCAGGGTAACGGGCCCGTCTATTGTTACACTGCCTCCGCTGGAATCGATAGAAACAATTGGGTCCGTTCCAGAAAGAAATTGCGGTGAATCGCCATTGCCGTCTATGGTCAGACGCCCTTTCATACCCGGCATACCCAAGGTTAAACTGCCGCCATTATATACGTTAAACAACATCCAGCTGTTGGGACTAATAGCATCTCGCTTAAGTGTAATGGGTTTGTCGGCTATAAGAGTAACATTGTATATTAACGTTGGGTCAGAAGAGACATAGAGTGTATTTTGAATGTTGATTTCCCCGGCATCTCCCGCCAGCAGAATATACTCTTTGCCGCCGGCTTGCTGGTTTTGGCTAAGCTGCGAAAAAGCAAAATACAGTTGCTCCCAGTTTGTAACTTCGGTGGCGGTAACCATAGGTATCTGTTTGGAGACGGTTTTCCCGGCCTTAATTTCCACATCGTTGGCGTAACCCAAGGCCCGCAGCATTTGCTCAGGGAAACCCAAACTTGCATCTGTATAGTGATTATCGCCATTGTTGTCTGGCCTGGCCCCCATGGCCCGGACTGTGATGTTCCATGTTCCCGCGGGCAGATGAAAAGAGACTGAGGAGGTACCTTTCTTAAACTTTTGGCTGATGGTTCCACTGGGGCCTTCCAGGATAACCTCGTGTTCAAAGTTGCCGTTTTCCGCTGTTATATTCCCTCCGGCCCGGGCAGAATCGCTCCTCCCCAGGCTGAGGGTCAGGGTTCCTTCGTCCCCTCTCCAGGGACTGAAGCAGCCCGAAAGCGCAAAGAGCAAACTTGCCCCGAGCAGGCTTGCTCCAAGAAGAACAATAACCCCCTTCATGCGAAACCCAGGTTGTTTTTTGGCAATGCTCATATTGTTCATAGCTTCTTCCCCATATCAATATTTAACAGGACTTGCCACTCCAGGGTCAGCCTCTCATGTTTCCATAATGAGTATATCACATATTTTCAAAAATGCTAATTTGCGGGTAGAACGCAAACGAGAAAACAATCGCCAGGAGTGTGGGAAACTGCCTGTGCAAACTCCAGTTGCTTAGGGATTTTTTTACGCACGTTCTGACGTGGCACTTCTGTAGCACGCAAAGTAGTTTGTACAGGCAGTTTCCCACACCCCAGCATTGGCCATCCCGTTTGCGTTCTACCCGCATTTTGCATTTTACCCGGGGGAAGAGATGTTTTGTATTATCTCCTTTTATTACTATTTCCGTGCATGTTGTATTAATACCTCTTATTCGTAAATTGCCGGCTTTTATCGCAAACGGACAGTGCATGCTGCCCACTGCGCGGGCGGGCAAAGCCTTGCCTAAGAACCGAAGGTCTGCCGTCTCTGGCCGTGGTACAGCTAATACCACGCCAAAGCGTGCGTAAAAAATGCCACGGCCTGTTTAGGCATGCAAGGCTTTGCCCGCCCGCGCGGTGGTGTGCCTTAACTATACCGTTTGCGATAAAAGCTGATAAATTGGAATTTAGTGATTAGCCCCTAGGAGAATCGAACTCCTCTTTTAAGATTGAGAATCTCATGTCCTAACCGATAGACGAAGGGGCCGAATAAAAAACCCCTTGGTCTCTTTTTATTGGAAGAAATCCAAAGGGGTTAACTCTTCCCCAGGGAGGATTCGAACCCCCACAAACAGATCCAGAGTCTGCTGTGCTACCATTACACAACCGGGGACTGTATTCAAACGATACTATAATAAAAATTGCAGAATTTTGTCA
>JGI20166J26741_11463140_pt1 | contig 13285 bp, 12 predicted proteins | sample TergutCu122P5_FD_26741 | JGI IMG/M metagenome (IMG submission 26741)
CCCCCAGGCGGGTATAGGAGTATGGTATCACAGACAAACTAATATTAAATACTCGTTATATATGTGTACGACGATCTTATACAGTGGCGAAATAAGTGTCCGGAGCCTGAATCTTTCTGTACACCACCGAAAACAAGTGCTATTGCAGCACTATGATGAGATAATTAAAAAAAACACTTCACTAATAAAAATTCAATATTTTCTCCGCGCACTTTCGTAAATAAGAAAAATTTTGTTTATATTTAGTTAAAATCTTTACCTCTCCTACCCAAAAAAGGGGTAATCTAGGCGGCAGTTTTTTTTTATAAAACCAAACTTTATTTTGTCAATTGATACATCAAATCTACACTGTATAATAATATTCACAATATCAGCATAGCCTGAAGTCGTTGTTTTGTTTGCCTGTGCGTGTAGTGCGCTGGTCACCACGGCCTCCTCATTCTCATTCGTCAGTACGTTGGGAGCTTCTGTTACGTCACCGACTCCGATACTATGTGTCCTGGTCTATGCTGGAGCGTTGGTGTCGTAGTGTTGTGGTCCGCGTCGCGTTCCCTCCCGGGCCCCGTAGAATCTACAACGCCTCCAGTTGGCTCTGGATTGTGCGAATGGGGGTATCAGATAGGGATCGGGACTGTAGGATCGTGTCGAAGTCATCGGATTGGATCACCAGTACCGTGACGTCGTCCGCATACGCCACGACTGCTGAGCTCCGCGCAGTGCCTCTGATGTGAATTCCGGGTAGGCTGTTTTCTAGAGTTCGTAGAAGAGGATGTAGGCAAAGTGCGTACATCACAATGCTTAAGGGGCAGCCTTGTCGTACCGCACAGTGAATGGGTATATGCCCCTTCAACGTCCCATTGATCTGTACAGATGCAAGGGAGCCGTCATAGAGAGTTCGTATACGGTCGACGAACCAGCGACTAATGCCATATCTTCGGAGTATGTCAAACATGTAGCGGTGCGATATTCGGTCGAAGGCACTTTCAAAGTCCAGAGTGAGCACACAAAGGAGCGTTCCTGTTACTTCGGTGTACGTGATGGCATCGCGGGCCGTCGCTACAGCGTCGAGGATGGAGTAACCCCGTACCGCACAGAATTGACTACTTCGGAGATGATCCTCCATTATCGGTCGGAGTCGCCGGGCCATGATTCGGGCGAGGAGTTTATATTCAGTGGCGAGGAGGGAGATAGGGCGGTAGTCGACCGGCGTGTGCGCGTCATGGGACTTAGGAAGGAACACCACAATGCCTGTTTCTGCTGAGAGAGACTAGTTTGTGAAGAAACATCCGATTCAGCAAGTCCCTGAGTTCTTCTTTTATCGTATCCCAAGTCGAGGTGTAGAATTCCAAGCCCAACCCGCCTATTCCCGGCGCCTTGTTGCGTGCCCCTGCTCTGAGTGCTGTAAGGATTTCTTCATAGGTGATGGGGCACTCCAGCTGTTCGGCGTACACTGTTGGGCAAGGTTGTGGCAGTGCGTCCATCATGAATACAATACTTGTGTCGTCGGCGTCAATGGGTCCGTACCATAAGAACACAGATCCACAAACTAAGGAGAATAAGACCATAAGAAATTAAATCACAGCCAAAAATATATCCCAACCGACTTCAACAAAAAAAAAATAATAAGGAAAGGAAAACAAATAAACAAAAGAAATAAAAAATAATAAAGAACTAATCAATCATCAAAACTCAGAAAACACGCACAATGGGGTTAAAAAAATTAAAAAACAAAGAAACGTTAACATTGAAGAACACTATAAGATTGAAAATAGTCATTGCCATGACCACGAATTATAGAAACCAAAATAGACAAACCCAATGACCCCTCAAAAGCAGAAAAAACAAAAAAATAAACAACAAAAAATAAACTATAATTAAAACTACACAAATAAAAATAAACAGAAAAATAAAGAACTAACCCAACAAAATCTAATCTAAGCAAAGTAATAAGCAAATGTTTACGACTCGAAGAAAAAGCCCAAATACTACAAAAATAAACAATAAAAAAATATAATCACATTGGCATTAAGTTTTAAAAATTTAATAAAAAATATCGGTCTTGTAAATAAAAAATAAAGACTAACCTTTTAAAACTTCGGAGGAAAGGTATAACACCATTTCATTAATCCCCAAAACTAACATTTTAAATAAAATACCCCCTGACATAACAAAACTACTTATATCCTTAAGAACTCTAACAAGACTAATATTCACACAAATAAAACATCCTATAGCAATAGGTCTAATATTATTAATACAAACCACAATGGTATGCCTAATTAGAGGAACAATACACAGAAGAGTTTGATTTTCATATATCCTATTTATAATTATAATCGTAAGTATATTAGTACTCTTTATATACATAACAAGACTAGCATCAAATAAAATATTTTCACCATCAAATAAAATATCAATAATTACATTAGCAACATTGCCCATCCTAATATGCGAGTATATTATACCAACTATAACCAACAATAAGGAAATAAATGCACACGAAACTATGATAGAAAATGAAATTACAACCACAACAACCGTCATATACAATCAAATAATAGGAACTATAACAACAATAATAGTACTACACATATTAATAACATTAATTGTAGTCGTAAACATCATCAATATATCAAAGGGACCACTACGACACACAAGATAATGAAAAAACCTACACGCAATAAACACCCCTTATTTTAAATCGCAAATGACGCCCTAGCAGACCTGCCAACAACATCAACAATTATTATTTATTATCGGTATTCAGCCCTTGGGCCGGTCTGGGCAGAGACCAGAGCTCAGCCAGGAGACTGGTATGGCTCTGGTACGCTGCATCCTGGGCAAGTTCTTAGGGGTAGTTTGCCATTGCTTTCCCCCATCAACAATTAGTGGATGATAAAATTTTGGATCACTACTAGGAATATGTCTAGTAGCACAAATTGTAACCGGACTATTCCTAGCCATACACTATTGCCCAAATATTGACATTGCATTCAACAGAGTTAGACACATTTGTCGAGACGTAAACTATGGATGACTCCTACGAACACTACACGCAAACGGGGCATCATTATTCTTCATTTGCATTTACATAAATACTGGACGAAATATATATTACGGATCATACAACTTTATACACACATGATCCGTAGGGGTAGTAATTCTATTCTTAAATATAGCAACAGCATTTATAGGATATGTCCTACCATGAGGACAAATATCATTCTGAGGTGAAACTGTAATTACAAACCTATTATCAGCAATCCCATATATAGGAAAAGAAATTGTTCAATGAGTATGAGGAGGATGTGCAGTAGACAACGCTACCCTCACACGATTCTTTGCACTACACTTCCTAATACCATTTGTAATTGCAGCTATAGTATTGATTCACCTTCTATTCCTACACCAAACAGGATCAAATAATCCATTAGGACTAAACAAAAACACAAGCAAAATTCCACTCCATTCATACTTCACAGTAAAGGACACCCTAGGATTCATAATCACCCTCATAATACTAACAGCACCAACCCTAAAAGAACCATACATCCTAAGAGATCCAGACAACTTCACCCCAGCAAACCCATTAGTTACACCAGTACATATTAAACCAGAATGATATTTCCTCTTCGCATACGCAGTACTACGATCAATTCCAAACAAATTAGGAGGAGTAATCGCCCTTGAAATATCAATTGCAATCCTATTTATCTTACCAACAAATAAATCAAAGTTCCGAGGCATACAATTCTACCCAATCAGTCAAGTAATATTCTGAACAATAACAAATACCGTAATCCCATTAACATGAATCGGAGCCCGACCACTGGAAGACCCGTACATCCTAACAGGACAAATCCTAGCAACAATATACTTCTTATACTATCTAATAAATCCTATAATAATAAAGCTATGAGACAAAATAACAGATTAAAGTTAAAAAGCTACAGAAATAAGCCCAATATCTTGAAAACATTGGGAAACAAGTTTAAATCTTCTATTAACTTACCATACCTAAATTAATACACTACTACAACAAAGAAAAAATAAAACACTTAACACCAACAAAAAACAAAAGATAATTTAAAGAAAAAGGTAAAAATCTCTTCCAAGCCAAATACATCAATTTATCATAACGAAATCGAGGTAGAGTACCGCGAACCCAAACAAATAAAAAAGAAATAAAAGTAAGCTTAACATAAAAAAGGAATGAATAAAGATCACTACCTAAAAAATAATACAAAACAGCAAACTCATAAAAAGAATACTAGCATACTCAGCCAAAAAAATTAAAGCAAACCCCCGCCACCATATTCAACATTAAATCCAGAGACAAGCTCTGACTCGCCCTCAGCAAAATCAAAAGGAATATGAATAGTCTCAGCTAAACAGGAAATAAATCAAATAAACGACAAAGGAAGAGAAAAGAAAATTAATCACGAGTGAACTTGAAAAAAATAAAAATAAGCCAAATTATATCTACAAACAAAAACAACAAAAGGAAGCAAAATAAAAGCCAATCTAACCTTATAAGAAATTTTCTGAGCCAAAGCACGAAGGCCACCTAACAAAGAATACCCATAATTAGAAGACCACGCAGCAATTATAACAGTATAAACACCAAGTCTAGTACAAGCCAAAAAAAATAATAAACCCAGCTCAAAAGAAATGAAACCACTCAAATAAGGAATTAACAATCACACCAACAGAGAAAGAAAAAACCCAAAAATAGGAGAAAAATAATAAATTAAATAATTAGAGAACAAAGGAAAATACGGCTCCCTAGTAAACAACCTAATAGCATTTTTAGAGATGCTATTAGGTTGTTTACTGAAGAATACCAACAAATTCAACCTTATTAGGACCCTTACGAATATGAATATAACCTAATACCCTACGCTCCAACAAAGTAAGAAACGCTACCCCAAACATAACGAAAATTATCAACAGTAAGAAGACAATAATAAGAAAAAAAATCAAACATATACTACTTGTAAAATAAAAACTTTACATTAATAGATTATAAATCCAATGCACTTATCTGCCAAAATAGTAATTATATTAATAATAATCAAATATAAATAAAATTATTCCAAATACCCGGTCCTCTCGTACTAAGGTATAAAACATTATTATAGACAGAAACCAACCTGGCTCACGCCGGTCTGAACTCAGATCATGTAAGATTTTAAAGGTCGAACAGACCTAATCAAATTCAGCTCCTACACCGAAAATGTACCTTAATCCAACATCGAGGTCGCAAACCTCCCCGCCAATAAGAACTCTCAAGGAAGATAACACTGTTATCCCTAAGGTAATTTAATCTTATAATCAAAATAAATGGATCAAAACAAAATTATAAATAAATATACCTTAAACCAAAGGGGAGTTAAAAACATTCCTCCCATCACCCCAACAAAACATTTATCCCTAATAAACTAAAAAACAAACACATAACATAAAATAAGAAAATGTTAAACTCTAAAGGGCCTTCTCGTCCCACAAAAACACTCAAAATTTTAACTCGAAAACCAAATTCAATAAACAATATCCCCAAGACAGTTAATGCCTCGTCAAGCCATTCATACCAGATCACAATTAAAGAACTAATGATTATGCTACCTTTGCACGGTCAAAATACCGCGACCCTTCAACTTACAAAGTCAGTGGGCAGACCATACTTCAAAAACTAACAAGAAAAGATGTTTTTGTTAAACAGGCGGACACAAATATTTGCCTAATTCCTAAAAAATAATTAACACCATTATAAATTCCAACAACGTAACAAACAAGATTTACTAATTCCACAATAATTACTATAAAAACCAAAGTAAAGTAAACATTTCAATAAACTAATTAAATTGTAATAAATAAATAAAAGAACAAGTAGCATTTTAACATAATCAAATTGAAAATCACTATAAAATCCACAAAACTAAACTTAAATATCATAATTATAATAATAAAATAAGGAGCTAATTCCGCTTAACCTTAACATCAAATAAAATAAATAAAACAATAAGAGACATTAAAAATGGTGTATGAATTGAATTCATTTCTTGAAAAACCAGAAACCACTAAAGACGAATAACATTTCATTACCAACAATCTATTATTAATACTGATGAAACAGCAACTAAAATAAGTTATTAACTCCTTCAAAATCGGGAAATAAAAATAAATAATAAAATTCAATGAACCCTGATACACAAGGTACGAAAAATAAAATCAACTTTCCCAAAAACATTTTAATCAAATTCAACCCTTCGCGGCACAAATAATCTATCGTATAAAAAAAATAAATAAAAAATAACTACAATAACCAGTAATGATCCTTCAATAAACTAACCTAAAAACAACATTAAAACTAATCACAAGACAATCAATAAATCAGATCATACCGAATCGCACGGTATAATAATTCAGCGTAAATGAAAACTCAACTAACAGAAATGATCTGACTAATAAATACCTCAATCCAGCCGCACCTTCCGGTACAACCGCTTTGTTACGACTTTATCTCATTAACAACTAAACGAGAGCGACGGGCGATGTGTGCATATCACAAAACCAATATCATGACAACAATCCACAAATCATTACAACCAAATCCAATTTCATGCCAATATTGAAATCAACAATCCAAAAAACAAATAACAATGTAATCCATCATACACTTAGAAACAAGCTGCACCTTGACCTGAAATAAATCAAAATAAAGAAATCAGAAAATTACTTAACCATAAAAAGATAATCAATAAACGGCGGTATACAAACCACAAGCAATCCAAGTAAGGTCCAAAGTGGACTATCGATAACGAGACAAATTCCTCTGAACAGAATGAGATATGGTTAGATGCGTAAAAAAAGTGTTCTGTATGTCCTGGGGCCGGGGTTGGGTGGTTCCTTGTCGGTCTGTTATCGCGCGGATCTCCCTCGCAGCACGAGTTTGAACTGTTTGAGTGCGTGAAAAAGGGTTGCCTCCTCGCCGTCCATTTTATCCTGGGCATCAGTGTCGAGCAGAAGTTTCTCCCGTCGTCTCGCATGGAGGCACACAATTTTCGCTTTGTATCGTTTGAGGATCAGAAATTTCTCAGCCTCTGGGGTATCACTACGGAGGACATTATAAATACATTGATAGAGATGATTTTCCATCATCCCGTGGTCAGCGAGACGTTCATTTTCTGTACGTTGCACAAAAGTCGTAAGTCGCTTTTTGACACATTTTTCCACCCATGAGTTGATTCGAACCTAGGATCCTTGGATATTGAGTCCTGTGTCTTACCTCTAGACCAACTTTTTCTTGACTGATCAATTACCTACACAAGAAACATGATATGGCGAGCTGTAGTGAAAGCTGTATTTAAAGATAATTTACTAAAGGTCGCCATTTGTTCAATCAATCAATATGGTGGTCTGACAATAGTTTGAGTTTTAACTCAAAGATAACGCTGGGGTTGGTAAAATTTAAATTTGGCGGGTTAGATGCCATGGTGTCCGGAAAATTTAAAGTTGGTACAATTTAAACTAGTACGTTGGGCGCCATGTTGTACAATTAAAAAAATGGCGGATATTTTACACATAACTAGGTGGGTTTAAGTTGAGGTTCAATAAGCATATCAGTCATATTTGTTTACGTATGGCGTTACTCTCGATCATGTGATGTAAACAAAAGTCGTGTGATGTAAAAGAATGCCATGTAACCATAACATTAAATCGTGCTTAAGTACGCATAGACATCCAAACCGCGTGTTTAACTCAGTCAACTTTAGGTTAAGAGTTCATTTACATCCACATAATATAAACAAATGTTATGTCATGTAAACAATGCCACATTAACATAACGAGTTTAAGATGATGTTAGCGTAGCGTAGCAGCCTTATCCGTTTACGTCTAACACGCGGTAAATACATATGTAAACAAAACCACGTGGTTACTTCAGCCAACTTTAGGTTACGAGATCGTTTACATCAGCATAATATAAACAAACATTACCTGGTGTAAACAATGCCATCTAACTATAACGAGTTTAAGTTGAGGTTAAATAAGCATAGTAGGCATATTTATTTACATATAGCTTTAATCTCGGAAAAGTAATGTAAACAAGTCTACATGATGTAAACAATATCATGTGGCTATAACGAGTTTAACCCATTCAAATTCAGGTTAAGACAGGAGGAGAGAGCAGAGGCTTGTTTAAGTCCGGCAGAGTTCATTGACCCAGCCGTCATATTTGTTTACATGTGACGTCACTTCCGGTGATAAAGAGGGAGCCTCTCTAATAATATAATAATAATAAGGAACTAAATGTAGGCAACAACAAAATTATTAAACTTTGAATAAAAAATGTGTTTACTCATATGAATACAGACCTTCAGGTCCACATCAATGGCTATGCAGACTTTGGAATAATTCTGCATAACAACACCTTGGAAATTTTTAAAAACGTACAGAGAGTTTCATAACAGTCTCCAGTTGCTAACAAGACAGGCAATGTACATATAACTTTACAGTGAGATGCGTTCGCATAACCATTATTGCCGTGGAAAAGCACTAAGTATTACGTATTCTAAGCGTATGTTTGTGGCCATAGCTATCCAGCGCGCATGCCCTGCAAGATTTTCGGAAGAATGTTATTGAAAAAATGCGTTTTTTTAATTTTTTCTACAACTTTTACCTGAAAAATTTCTCATTCTAAGGAGAATTGAGGGAGATATTATCATATCAGCATATCATTATCCTTATAAAATATCCTTTATTCTTGTCGGATTTTAATTAAATTTGAACTTTCTCAACAGATTTTCAAAAAATACTCAACTATCAAACTTCATGGTTACACCGTGCATCAACAATATCCAGCACTTTAATTTCCAACTGATGCACACAACGTTAAAAAACGTAGAGTTATTAAAACATCTTAAACTAAGTAAAAGTATTGGACTCAATTATCGAATTTCGTGACATACGTAGCATAGGAGCCGAGTTGTTCCATGCGGACGGGGGACCAAGCATGACGAAGCTACTAGTCGTTTTCGTAATTTTTCGAACGCGCCACGAAATCTTAAGTCACGGTTATGCATTCATTTAACGGAAAGGCTTTTCTACAGACTGTATGCTTCTTGGATACTTTCGGACATGGCTTTTTCACTAGAACTGGAGAATATTTCGACAGGAGTAGAATAATTTTAGAAGATTTATGTGTTAGTTCCAACAGATAAATATCATCCAACCTTAAATCTTCAAACAAGCAACTTCTCTTTTATATCCTTCTACATTAGAAATTCAGAGGAAAACAGAATCTTCCCGGAAGTTTCCATCTTCGTCTGTTCGCAGTTACTATAAATGTCGCAGCAGATAAAATAGGCATTCCCCGTCAAACGCCGAAAAGCAAGCTCTGCACAACCCTCTGCTACTAATCTCCACTATGTACTGATTGTGAGCTCAGTCCGTATAGCGACTTGCTACGGGCTGGATGGTCGAATCAGGTGGGGGCGAGATTTGCCACGGTTCCAGACCGGCCTTAGTTCAGCCCAGCTATCACAACGGTTCCCAGTTCTTTCGCCGAAGGCACAGTGGCCGGAGCGTGATGCTCACCACCCACCTCCTACTAGTGCCGGGTTGCGAATGGGTAGGAGCTATACATCCATCTCCTCTCTGTGCCTGCATAGGAATGTCATGGGTTGACCTTTACCTTTGTTATCTGTGAGCAGTTAAAAGAAATGCCGCAGAGCCTACTACGCCGGTACGAACTTTTCCTGCACGCCAACACAAGACAGTGGCCGGTGGCTTTTTTCGACTGTCAGTCGAAGGACAGCCACAACTTGCCACTCGGTCAACGTATCCGGACCCTTAAACATATTATGCGCAGAACCCAAAATTATGTGAATCTCTCACTGGCAAGTTTGCACTGAAGGCGCAGAATAGAACAGTGCAGACATTTACAGCAGCGCTGCGAGTTTGACACGGAATAAGAAGTCGAACTTTCAGGGCAGTTGCACTGCTGAAGTTACAGGCAAAGACGGGTGAACTAAACGTTTCGCGCATAACGGTTAACTGAGACACATCTGCAACATTGCAAGCCGTCCCTTGTAAGAATGGTGGAGCCAACATACAGTCTGACACGCTATTACAAAAGTAAAGGGCATTGTGCTGTAAAATATTAGCATCATCAGTTGTTAGTCTACTTTAACTGAATCCCAAGTCCCGTACACAACGAACATTTTCCGACACAACAAATTTTTATTAAGCCTATAGAAGCCGGACACTGGTTTCCTGAGCCGATGGTTCTTTCCTGGTGAATGATAGCGAACACTGCCTTTTGTACTGACAGACAATTTCGACCCGCTATCAGCACGGTGAGAAGCCAGATTTTAAAAGCCTTGGACGTCCGCTTCTGGCACTAGGCACTGCTGTCAGCTGCTTGGACCGCACCGTTCTTCTCTTTCCATACTTCTTCCTGAAAATACTGGTAAATTTTTACACCAATTCTCTGGCTACTCTGGACAGTACCATGCGCTCGTGTCCCTCTTCCACGTTTCAAGATTCGCAACAAAATTGTCTTAATGAAGAGCAGGAATTACGACACCACAACATTTAGAAGTCACCTTGGAAGACCCTGAGGTAAAAATGGTCTGTATCAGGAAGTTCTTCGGCCACCTGACGTTGAATGGTCAGCGAGCCCACCGGTCAGCATCTGATCACATCCCTTGCCAGACAGTATGTGCAGCCACCCGCTTTCTTTCTTGCATTTCAGTACAACTAATACTAAACTCACCGTGGTTTAAGTATGCAGTACTATGAAGTAACTGTTCAGTTTTTCTGTTCTTCGTAGCGGCATATTTACTTGACATAAGCTATAAAAACATTTCACGGTACTTTATACAGTTTGGTAACTTTTTCATCTCTTTTTTTTATCGTATGTGGCGTCCGTCCCACTGTATTTCTTTTTGTTAAATTCTCGCTGTCTCGATTGTTAACCTGCTTTTTTTCTGCAAGCTCACCATGCTGTCTGCATATGTGTCTGTGCGTTCACGTATTTCAACTCTTCAAACAGTCGACCTATATTAAAGAACTTACGTGTATTGAAGTCATACTAACGTCAGACCTCTTAATTTTCTACAGTCAGTAACAGCCTAACACCATGGCGGACGCACTGTTTTATAAGGCGATGTTGACACAAACGTCACACAATTGCTGGTCCTGAAATGATGTATGGCAACAGATCTTCGATAAGTAAGCAGCCTTTAGTAAGCTAATACTGATAAACTGTAAAAAGAAGACATATTGTAGGATGTAGCCTCTTCTTTGTGTGTGTGTGTGTGTGTGTGTGTGTGTGTGTGTGTGTGTGTGTGTGTAAATGCACTATACACACATACATAATCACATAAATAATAAGTCCTATACATATACGTCTATAACATAACAGGCTTATGTAATCACAGAGTAATTCATTCGATAACTTGAATAGGGCAAATTGAAAAAAAAGAAACCCCGCAGGGAAATTTGATTTGTTATTTTAATTAAAATTTAGTTTGTTTGTTGTGCATTTGAAGAAACTATTTTCCATGAAGTTTGGACCATCTAGGTCTACTAGTTTTGAGATATCAAGCCTCAGATTTCTAATACTTCATCGAAATGTATCTGAGCTTGGCCGTTTCGAACACAATATAATTGGAATTAATTAGGTGGAGAGCTTCGGGAGAGCTAATTTCGAATTTAATACTACGCTCAATACACCAGCATACAGAATATTTTAATTACCTCACACATACGTAGAGAGTTTGTAATTAAATATTGGACTTCGATTTTTGCCCTCTTCACACGTCTGACATCAGGGGAGGAAACATCGCGATATCCATTGTTTTCTGCCTATAAAATGCCATTTAGATTACAGTATGATTATGCTAAGGACATTCTGGAAGGGGGGGAGGGAATTAACTTTTCCTCTTGTTGAGCGAGAGGTATATGTGTGAGAGGTTACAAATCCTATCAATCAGTGTTCCAGGAAACCTCCAAGTAGGCAGGAAGTACAGGATCATAATTATATCTTTTTATCAGATTTCTGAGTATAGAAAGGTGCAAAATAGAAAGAAGGCAGACAGAAACAATTTGAGAATTGCTAATTATGAAGTTACATCCCCCCATGGTGCAACAGCCCCCAGTGGACCAGGACCTTCTCATTGTCGAGACTTCACGATTACAGTCACTTAGACACGCCACACACGGTAGCACTCACCTAGACGAGTGATAAGCCCGACGCAGAAGTCTCTACCTACACAACACACAACTTTCACAAGAGATTCCAGCGAACGAGCGGCCGCAGACCCATGCTTTAGGCCATGCGGCCGCTGAGATCGGCAGTAAAATAAAGGTCTCCCTCAACAGGCCGAGGTGGCCCAAGGGGTTCCGGGTCGGTTAAGACCCCCCATTTTCTTGACGTTTCAGTACTACAAGGGTGGTAGGTCGTCAGCCAAACGCACCGGCCGCCTTTACCCCAGGAGAAATCCCTGGTACTCATTTCCAGAGGCTGAGTCGACCTCAGGGCACATGGTTCTGTCGGGGGTACCACGGAAAAAATCCCCAGTGACACCACCGGAAATCGATCCCGGGACCATCCGACAAGTAGGGCAGCGCCTTAATCACTACGCTACCCCAGGCCCTGCTGAAATCGGCAGGAAGTGATAATACAGCACTATTTCGTTTTTTTGTGCAACAGCTCAACTCGGGCCTTGACCGCCTCATTGTTGCAGATTAAATAACACACACAATTAGACACACACACACATTTGGCAGGACTCCTCTGAACAAGTGATCAGCTCGTTGCAGAGGCCGCTACCTACGCAACACACAACCAACGCAAGGGACCATAAACCATGCACGAGTATTCAGCTGGATTCGAAACTATGATCCCAGCAATCAAGAGGCTTTAGATCTACGCTTTAGACCGCACGGCCACCAGGCTCGGAAATTTTATTCCTATAAATCTGTTAATTTAGTTCTGTCAAATGGCTGCAACAAAACTCTCCGAAGCAGAACGAACACTTTGGTTTACGTTCCCTTCTGGGAGCACGAATAAAGACATAAGCTAAGGCAGTTCCTCTCACTTTGCTGGCACGACTGAATGCAACTTGCTGCGAGGCTCTTATTTCTGTTTCCCGATACTATCGTGCGGCCCTTCAGCATGTGATGTAACGAACAATGTCATTCTTCTCTAACATTTAAGCACTCGGTTTGATGACGCAACATTATAAAACTTTTCCAATTTTTATATTGTACATATGCT
>JGI20166J26741_11463363_pt1 | contig 13282 bp, 6 predicted proteins | sample TergutCu122P5_FD_26741 | JGI IMG/M metagenome (IMG submission 26741)
ACCTACCTACCTACCCACCTACCTACTTAATCTTACTTTACCTTACCTACTTACTGACCTACCTACCTACTCTACCTACACATGTACTACTTAATTACCTGCCTGCATACCTACTTCCTACCTACAAACCTACCTACCCAACTAACTAACTAACTAACTTCATGGAGCAGAATCCTTATTTAAGAGCTAACAGTTTCTCAGCTAGTCAAAAAATTCCCCACACTTTAGAAAACCTAAAGGCTTATTACCATGTTCATGCCAGTCAAACATATATAGTTCAGAGCATGAAACTATCCATTCAGCATTTAAAAACCATTCACTGTACAGCAGCACAGTACTATATCACAGATAAGTTGTCACTTTTAAAAGCCTAATTTTGTGATAAGTTTGAATAATTTAGCATGTTTCTTGCAATACTAATTAAGTGGTCTGTTATTAAACTGTTCATAAAATTTATCAAAGATGGATGCAAAAGGTTGAATCTAATATACAAGTACTAAGCACGCTCACTAAAAATATATAGCTAGACCAGCAAAAACCAGGAACCTAGCTAGTCCACTGTAACTAGAAGCATTTGTGAATTTGCACTGCAGCATAACAGTAACAAAATATAGTCAGAGTCTCGCAACCCAGATTAAAACAGGTTACTAAATTTCACTAACAGTCACAGTAAATCAAATGTTTACATCTCCCATTGCAATTCTAGCAGGGTAGACTTCGCTTGTGCTGCAGGCTTGTACTAAAGAATTGACAGTAAGCAGCAGTGTTAGTATGAACATCTAATAAACACAGTTTTCATTTCATTAGACCTACATTCATTTCTGTTAGAATAGTATTGTGTTCAACACAAACATAATATAAACTCCGTACATAACCACCTTCACAATAAATTTTCAGCCAACACTACTTTGACCTGAAAGTTTTGCAAGACAAGAATCAGACAAAGACAGACAGTTTGCAAACTGATTCCTGCAATGCATAAACTGCATCACCATGATCAAAGTTATTGCACTTTAATCCTCAAAACATAAAATAACAAGGCAGCTGGAAAGCTAGAACATATCACATGTTATTATTTCACGAGATGTGGTTTACTTACTATTGTCATTCTTATTGTTATTCTTTTTATATATGACTTTACCATCTGGCCCTGGGCAGAGTAACACAGAAAAAGAAAAAGACAAAGACAAAGTTAAGATCATGCCTAAGCCCTGGTCCAGTGGTCCAAAATACAGATACAGTGGCTAACAGTCACGGTCAGATCATGCACAATGCAAAAGGTATAAAAAAAATACACTGGTGGTTGTAATCTGACTCCAATGTAATAACATTTTAAAAATAATAATAAAATGGAACATTTTTCTTTAATACAAATATACTCGTAGATTTTGTCCTTCCATCAGACTAATCTATTTGAACAAGTCCTACTTAAGCTACACCAAGAATTTCTGGATTGAATGACCAGAATTTAGTCTATTTTTGCATTAAACACCAATGATTTTGTCTTTATTTTGTGTTCCAGTTTTTAGCCTACATTCCTTCTCACATAGAAACAAAAAGGCTCATGAGAACCCCATGCTCTATGTGTGTATGTGTGGTTGGTGTGTGTGTGTGCGTGCGTGCGTGCGCGCGCGCATGCCGGCCATTTGAACACACACCAGCTGACCAATGTCTTGGTAAGTTTTGTCAATAGAGAATACCACAGTGCCATTATTTTCTAATATCCTGCACTCAGTACTAGCACACAATGTGAGAGACAGGAGTGACACGACTGCCATTTACTTCAAGCTCTTGAAATGCTGTGCATTTTGCAGATTTTGGAAAACTTCTGAATATATAATATTTTTAGAAAGTGTAAAATAACAACATGGCAACCATGTAAAAATATCTTTTGTGTTTGGTTTTATGACAGTAAATAATAAAACATTGGAACTATGCAAGTGAAATTTGGTATGGAGATAGACTACATACACACCTACACATCTGCTTTGTAAGACAACAATAACATATATGGTCACATGTGAAAGAAACTCTGAGGTTATATGTGACCGATTTAACATACAGTTCTACATAATCCGAATTTAATAATAATTTATTCACAAATATTAATATATAACATGGTTAATAATTCAAAAAGGTATGTAGGACTAGTAAAATATAAGCTGTAGCAAAGTAGGTTTTATAAGTTTATTTTAACTTTATTCATACCGTTGTGATAATATACAATAATAGAGAAAAAATACCATCAATCACAGCTAAGAATGTTTATATATACATGAGAAATTTGTTTACAACATGTTTCGGCGGAAATGGGCCATTGTCTGGTAATACACAACAACAAAAAATACTTTTATAGTGCATAATTCTTCTTAGTATTTTCTGGTACTGTTTATTACCTCTGAGGAGGCAAAGGCCCACCCAGGGCTATAGAGCCAATGGTGATGATGGTTTATTACTTCACAATGGCCCATTTCAGCCGAAACATGTTGTAAACAAATTTATAAGATATATATATATATATATGAAATAAACATTTTCAGTTGTGATTGATAGTATTTTTTCTAATATTTTTTATGAGTTCAGCTTGGAATTCTTTGTTTTGTTTACTCATTAATTGTCTGACATCCACACTGGTTACTGAGTATGAAAGAATGTCTGGCATAACTTCATAACCTTTGTACGTGTACTACACTTTCAACAGCAAAGTGTATGTGAAGTGACATTACAAACACACATACATTAGGTGTTTTCTCAACAAATAAATTAATGTTAAAAATGATGAAGAACTAATCATATATAACCTATAGTCAGGCATTATCCCAGTACCTGTTCACATTCTACACAACCATAACAATGCCAACCAGAACAGATGGTTACTTGTCAGAAATTTGAATCTGGTACCTTCATGATACAAACACGAGTGGGTTTATTGGTTTCTTAACTTACTTATTTCTCAAAATCATATGTCTTATATACATATACAATGTGAAGACAACTGCAAACAGCAACTCAAAAAGAATGTGAAGTGGTCATGGGCTGTTTTAAGATAATATAACAGTACCTCCTTGTAAGAACTTTGGAAAACCACAAAAATGTTAGGTGCGAAGGCTGATATTGGAGCAAAGATTTTAATGTGTGTCACTCTGAATACCAAGTAGGAGTGTTAGCCACTATACTACATATTGTTAAGTAAATAAACTGATCATGACCAATTGCTGACTGTCTTACTGCTTCAGAATTTATAAGGTGGCTTGATAAGGTCACAATGTTGTACAAGACAACACTCTAAGTGAAATTCAGACCACACAGGACCTTTAACAAGATTATATATATTCTATATATAATACCTAGTAAAACAATATTGAGTATGTCTTTAAAGACTTGAAATCTAAATTAATAGAATTTTTAAGCGATTACATGACCATGTCACTGTAAAGCTACTCTAGTAACTTGGCAACATTCAACACTTGAAGTATTTTACAAGTTACATAATCATACAATAATTCCCTAGTTGGGTTAGCAACATACCTTCTTCAATTACAATTCCTTCTGCCTTCAGTAAGTCACGCAGGCGCATGATCTCTTCCTTCAGTTCACGAATCAGTTTCGCATTAGCATCTTCATTAACAACAGCCTTGCAGACAATCTGCTTTGCCCGATCGGCATACCTATTGCATGGAAAGAAAGTTTGTTTTCAAACAAGAATATACAACCCTTGTACACAAATCAGTGCAGAGAGCAAACACATAAAAGCAGCTGCAAACAGTTAATATCAAGAGAACATAACAAAGTAAAGTTGTCCCTGCATAAGTCATGAAGGCATAATGGGGAATGGACAAAGAGCTTCACACATTCTTATCCTTGGCCCTAGAAAGAAGTGAGTCATCAGTGTCACTTCCAAGTCTCTTTAACTCCTGGGAAAGTATCACAAATACCCAAGGAACAGGAGGCTGGGTGGGCCTCACAGCTATTCTGGACAATATGGAGAAAAGAAAACTCTCTTTCCTCTGCTGGGAAGTAAACTCCAGATCATCCAATCCATACCCTAGTCACTGTATGGACTATACAGTCTCTGCACCTTCCAGTTTTGCATGGCATTATTTATTAAAGAGTTAAGTTTAAACAAAATAATATGAGTCACTTTGCATTTCAACCTTCATGTGAAAAGTTTTTTAAGTTTCAAAGCATAATCTTATTAACAGAATACCTGTGTAGGACATAAACTTTTGTAACTCTCAAAAAAGTAAATAAAACTTGCCCAAGCACTTCGTATCAGACACTAATGACACCAAGTGGCACTGACCTGAGAGTTGACAGGGTTTCGTCATAGTTGATGTCAGCAGGGCTTATGGCTGCTATCATGGCTGTTTTGGAATTTCCTCCAAGATTTTCCCTCAACAGCCAAGTTAAAACTGAATCTCGGTAAGGAATAAAATCAGCCTTCTTTTTCTTCTTAGTTGCCTACATTAGGAAAGGAAAACAGTGAATATGATAATGAAAGTCAACTACACATAGATTAAAGACATAATACTAGTTTACATCTGTACATAGGTGCTACAGGGTATTCTGGTTATTTTAGAAATGCCTTCCATAGTCAGATGTGATGCAATGGAAGCAAAATGATGGACAGCATGGGATCACACTGCAGCCATTTCATTTACAAAAATCATTATAAACAAAAGAGGAGAATTTATTGATTTAAAATATAAAGAAGAAATTTCTTCATCTTTTCTTTCCACTTGTGTTAAGGTTAGAATATACTGTACAGTTATTTTGTCTGCATTGTAATATCAAATTTAAATTCTTGCCACTTCAGTGCAATGTTATTATTATTATTATTTCTAACCACATTGTTCCCTTAGCTTGGAAAGAAGCTACAATGTGTTCAGTAATTTTGATGTGTATGAATAAATATATGGTACCATTTATCAACAATTATGTAAAAACAATACTCAGCATACATTTCTTTTAGTTTCAACACCTATTGCCTGCCTAGTTTATATTTAATACCTATTCATACTTTGCGCCTCATTATATATTTCTCTACAGAATTATTACATGTATCATGAATGTAATCAACTATTTATTGCTCTAAAATACACAGATAATTACAAGAACATGGAGTATTTCTATCAATTTCTTTAAAATTATACACTTAAAATATCACTGAAACTTTAGAGCAAGCCTATCAACACAGACAAATACATGCATGCAATTACACTAAAATTAGGGCTGCATTTTATCTAATATTGTAAGAAACACTTACCGCCTAATCCAAAGAGAAAATATGAAAGAGAAAATGTACTTTATTATATTGCTATGTTTTAAAGAAGCAATGCAGATGTATACATTAGCACTTATTGCAAACTGCTTATGAATTTCACATTAGTGACATGACTGTCAATGTTATAAAGTAAGTTTAATATGTTGTGATCTCAGAATAAAAAAATTCTGTTGGTTTTATGAGATTATGGCCATTATGTATAAACAACTGTAAACAAAAATTTAACCGATGATAAACGAAGCAGCACAGGACAATACATGCCTGCATACAACAAGAAAGCATGAATCTCTTGACATGTTAGTCAATCCTGGTCAAGTTTTGAACCAGAAATTATGCAAATAAAAGACAAGTATTATACCCTGCTATAATAATTAGTAACAGCAGAGTAGAGATAAGTGAGCACATGAAGATTAACTGGACACACTGTAACATATGAATCACATGTCTGTTGGTATTTACACATATACCAATTGGTTCCACCACCTATGGAACACACCAACCTGCTCTACAGAACTGTCACTAAAAATGTCACTGTTAAAGGAACTCTGTGATTAATTTAGAGGTAGTCAAGTGTTACAGAATGGATTAATAAATTTACAAAATGTAAAAACGTATTTTTGAAAAATGTTGCTATATCACTTACAGCCACTTTAATGTGCTCAAAGCTCCCAGTCTGATGTTTGGCCTACTGAGACTTAGACCATACATGAACGATCCAAAGACAACACTTGTTATATGCAGTTTCCCATTTCAAGGTGGAGAGCAAATATGTACGGACAAAGGCACCACGTACAACAATGTATGTATATAAGATACAAGGATTACATCAGTTAAACACATCCTATTTATTTTAGCTGTTAAGTTTACATTGGCGACATAAATTAACTCATAAAATGCAAGTTGGGATCCCATTTATGTACGATCTGTATTCTTAAATTAGGGTCTTATGATGACCTAGACAAGGTCGAAACATGTCGCCCATGTAAACTTAACAGCTAAAATAAATAGGACGTGTTTGACTGATGTAATCCTTGTATCCTATCCTTAAACACATCGGGATGGATACCTTACGTTTAAGTTTGTATATAAGTATGGCGTTACAACTCTATGTTCAGTACTATAACTTTTTAAAAAATATACGAAATCATACTCAGTGCTAACCATAACTTTGAAGCTAAGATGCAAACCGTACATTTTTACTGGCTATTTATTGTACTAGGTATGGTAAAAAGGTAAAGTTCACCCTAGAACAGGCCACGAAGGCCCAGAGGGGGAGTAGAGGTATAGTCCTTACTCTTTTCTTAACTTTGGCACTAGATGGGGTAGGTGGTCACGCCACGCCCCGGCCGCTTTACCCCCGGGAAAGACCCAGTACCCATTTTATAGGAGGCTGGGTGGGCCCCAGGGCCAGTCTGGACAGGTGCGGAATATCTCGCCCCCACCGGAATTCGATCCCCGGACCATCCAGCCCGAAGCGAGTTGCTATATTGACTGAGCTATCCCATCCCACTTTACTGTACTAGGATAAATGTTAAATTGCAGTATATACTTGTACCTTAATTACAAAATTGTGGTAAATGAAACATTGTAATTTAATGATTCAATATACAAGAAACCACTCTTATTGCTTCATCATTTTAACTCCATTTCATGGACAATAACATAATTATACCTCAGAAAGTTTACACATACAGGACACAGCTGGCACCACAACATATATATATAATTGTAATTCCTTATTGCAAATGAGTTATAAACATGTAAATACAGACAGCATGCACTTTCATTACAGACTCAGCTTGCACTCACCACTTCTGCCAGTGCAGAGATGACCTTCCCAAGTGTGGTCAGACTCTTATTGATGTTAGCACCCTCCTTGAGACGTGTGCCCTTGGCCCCAGTCGAGTCTGCTCGCTCTGATCCTGCCAGATCAACCAGTGAGATCTTGCTCACTTTCTCTGTAGAGAGTTCTGTGATCTTATCAACACGTTGCTGTGTGAAGAATATGGTGAAGACAGCATGTGACCGACTAGAAGTTTCATTCATGTTTGTTGCAGCAACAGTTCTGAAAGACATATCAAAATGCTATGAAACATACTGAATGGCACATCCCTGATCAGAATTTACAATTGTGACATTTCTCAAGGAATGTGCAAGGTAAATCTCAAAGACATTTTGTTTAACTCATTTTTCTGTCTAAGAGTAAATGAGAAATATTGGACATGGTAGATAAAAATTGGAGCTTTCATAACCAGCAATACATAAACCTAAAAATATGTACAAATAACACACCATGGTACCCAAAAAGAGGAGGCTGGGTGTACCCTAGAGCCATTCTGGGCCCTTGGAAAATGTGACAAATCGTTTGTCCATACCGGGAACTGAACCAGAATCCCTCAGATACTCAGCCCATAGACTAGTAACCATACTGACTACAATAACCTCAATAAATTAATTACAGCAGAACCCCAATTATCCTGAAGTTATCCGGACTGCCAATTATCTGGATCGGCTCAGCCCTTCTGGTAAATTTGTCGGGCATTCTATAAGACTAACTTGCCTTGAAATTACCAGTTATTGGATCAAGTACAGTACAGCCTTATGGCTTCTAGAACTTAAAATCAGACGTGGTCAAAAGGTTTAGATGCAGGTACATACTGTAAATAGTAGCAGCCAAATTTCAAACTGCCAATGTAGCCTATTTTCAAAGAAAAATCCATTTATCTGGATTATCTGTATATCTGGATGGCTTGCCATCCCAATTAATCCAGAAAAGTGGAATTCTATCATACTGTTAATTTCTGTTTCATTAATGTATAAATGTATGTAATCAATTTCCAGTTCTATTTTCCATAAAATGCTGGCTGTTCAAATAGCACTCATGTTTTCACAAACCAAGTACTAAAATTTAAATACCAACCTGGTCATTTAAAGGTCAAGTACAAACTAGATGCAGTGCCACATTTTTCAGACAATAGAGATGAGCCTGTTGTGTTTGACAACAATAAGCAATATCTATCTTTAACAGGTGAATACCTACCATTTCCCTTGCACCATAAAGTTGATTAGCTCTACACCTTTCATTGCTCACCTTTGTTCCTGAACTGCTTGTGTCCTACTTTCACACTAATGTTTCACAGTACTTGAAATCAGTGTTGTATGACAAAAATTCTTCATGTAACAGAGAATGATGTGGGCTAATAACTGATCCAGGAAAAATGGATCTCACCTCGCTTTGTTACCCTCATCTATTAGGTCATGGATATCTTGATATGAGGTGACAGCAAGTTTTGAAAGGTCCTCTACATATGGACCAAGTAGTGGATGTTCTCGTACACGCAGGTTTCCCTTGTTCTTGGGATTGAGCAGGTCTCGGACGCGTTCGCAGTAAATCTCCATGTAACTCACCTACAATTGAACACAGCATAATGAGTTTCATGATTTTTACTTTTCACCAAAAAATTATAAGGATCATCAAATCAAGGATGAGATGGGAGAGTTATGTGGCACGAATAAGAGATACGAAATATGCATAGGAAGTTTTAGTGTGAAAACTTGAAGGAGACAACTTGGAATACCTAGGCAAAGATGGGAGAATTATATTAAAATGGAGCTTATGTACATAAGATGATTGGGTATGATGTGGATTCATCTGGCGCAGGACAAGGACTGGTAGTGGGATCTCATTAACATAGCAATGAACCTTCATGTACTACAACATTCAGGGAATTTCTTGACTAGCGGAGGGACTATTAATCATCAAGGAGGACAGTAAACCTTGGAGTCAGTTACGTAAGCCTCAGTGACTTCATTCAATTGCCAGCTTTGTGGAATAAGGAATAATTCTAAATGTATCACTGTAAGGCCTGGTATTGACTCTGATGAATCTTATATAGTCTGCAGAGAAGTAAAGTGGCATTTTAGCTTTGATGCACAATCTTCTTTGTGTATTGTGTAACCACTTCGTTGTTACAATGGGAACAACTGTACTGATGACAAAAACAGAAGTCCATGGATCAAAATCCTCCCCATCTCCCTTGAACTATTATGCTTTTCCATAAGCATACTTCCCTGTATTCTCATCCATTCACCCATCTATATTCTGTTCACAGGAATGGTCTAGTGATTACTACTACACAACCTGTATCAGCAATGAGCACTGACACTTTTGGCAGGCTGACTTGGATCAGAGGAGTTAAGTAGAAAGTATAAAATTAGGCAGAAGAAAGGAGGCCTCATGCACTGTCATCCCCACCATCTATGGGGCTTCTTTTTGTGGCCTCAGGACAGTCTACTTAATCTGTGTCATTATATTGTTGTATAACATAAAGGTAAAGTAAACTTGCCCCTTTGCATGCCATGAAAGCATACACAGAAAGCAGAGGTATAGCTCCACTTATTCTTAACTTTGGAAATCGATGGATGTGTGTGGTTAGTTTCACAAACTTCACAAACCAGGCCACTTTACACCTGGGGTAAGGACTCCGAGAACCCACAGAGTATGAGGCTAGGCGGGCCTCAGAACAGGTCTGGACGTTGTGAAGGAGAGAAAAATCTTTGGTTCTGCCAGGAATTGAACACTAGATCATGCAGCCCATACTCCAGTCAGTGTACTCCTATGCTACCCTGTCTCCTAGTTTATAATGTACATCTAGATCGTATAAACCATATTTTAAAACCAATTAGCTTGTGAATGAGAAAGGAAAAGAATGCACTGGATAAGGGAAGACTGTAATTCATCTCTTAAGTTTGAAGGTGACAAACATCAGCAATTGAAAATATATTTTAAGATGACAGTCATTATTTATAATAATTATATTGGAATTTTAAGGAATGTATCCCCCAAGCTTACCAATCTTCGCATCATCAACAGTAGTTTCCTAAAAGGTTATCAAACAGTTCCACATGCCCTCCACAAAATGTAGGCCACCTCATCGTGTACCAGGCCAATTAAAACTGAATGTCAATTCTGTGAATACAGACAGTATTATAGACAGCTGAAACTATAAAAAAGTTGATCATAAAATACTCGTAAATATAACAACAGCATATTTTGGAGTGTACCAAAAAATCCTATGTGTATGAATTAATCATTAACCAACTAACAAGAAAAAATGTATAATGTGTGATCATTTACAACAATTCTCTTCCCAATAACAAAGAAATAACTAGACAAAATGCTGAAAACTGGCATGATGAACATATTGTCTAGAAATTAGCGTATGTTTTAGTCACTTAAATTCCCTGAATTCTGCAGACTAAAGAAACCATTTTGTACAACAGGTATGCCGATCTTTGTTGTCACATGTAAGTGCTGTCTGAAATAGAATCCAACTTACTTCAACTGAATATTTGAGTTCTTCTGACGATGTATTCCGAATCTGTTGGAAGAGATCCTTACAGATCTGTGGAATGATTCCTTCCTGTCCCTCCTCCTCTTGCCTTCCCATCATAGTGTATGATTTACCAGCACCAGTTTGTCCATATGCAAATATACAAACATTGTAACCTGCAAAAAATAAATAAATAATAAATCATCGACTACAGCCCTGTGAAAAACATTTAATAAAAAGTTACTTCACAATTATCTAACAATGTGTTCAGTATACACATCAGAGTTTTTACCTTCAAATGCATGTTGCAACATTTCTTCTCCGATGTCCTTGTAAACCATGATTTGTGATGAGAAATTTGGATCTAATACCTAGAAAAATAACACAATACATTACACAATTAACTAATACAAAGTAACAAAAGTTCTTATTTTAAAAACAAAACACAAACATTTTTATACCAAATAAAATAATTATACAATTAATTAAGTATAAACAAATGACTGATGACTGACACATCCTGTCATGGCTATAGTTCCTTGCTATGCACACACCTATGTTCTGGGTTAAGCACTATTACTAATGCAATAAAAGACGAGGATGGGATACAGGTGGCTTTGCTAGGTCATGGCTAGGGTCTGTGGGCTCATTAGGTTTTCTTACAGGACAAGGATATGCAATCAATAGCGGTGACAACAAACAAAGCACAACAAGCAGAGAATATAGAACGAATTGTTTCAATGTAGGAACTCTAGGTGTTCTTCAGTGGGCTCACCTACAAGCTGCAACATATACATTTGTACACAGTCCGTTACACCACACTGACCACTGAAAGATCATATACATATATTGGCATTTTAATTGTTAAATTACGGTGCTGTTCCTAAACTACCTTGTAAAGACAGCAATTGTATTGAATGTAGCCGTGTAAGGTCCTAGGTCTGAAACACGGTGCAGAGGGACGCAGGTTTGCCTCCACTCGGTTGACGACACTTTACGAGTGTCAAGGCATCACCACACAAAATTTCAGTATTGATGCGGGGTAATAACACTTAATAGTTTGTTTGAAAGTAATACTTGATTCGGCACTCAAGCGCACCAGTTCTTGATTTAAGCCCGTTTATTTTATGCCTTTTTGGGTTAATGCAGCTTGATAATTTACATCACTTTTTTAATTAAAGTCCTCCACATTTTCTGTTTAAAGTCCTTTCGCTGGCTGCGCACCAGGACAATGCCGACAGCGTATAAGACTAACAACGGATATCAAGGTTGGGAGACAGTGCGCTCGTTGCTCAGCTCACAGCGATCTTTGGAGGCGTGTTTACTTGTCTTTATCTAACAATATCAAAATCAGTCATTAACGTAAATTCACATCCCCTGGAACAACCCCAAGTAAAAAAATGGCGGAAATCAATTAGTAACGAAGAGAAATTGGACGTAATAAATCGGCTTGCAAAAGGTGAACGCATTGCTAATATTCGTCGTGATGTTGGCTTGGACAAGAGTAATGCACAAAGAACCCGTGATAATGCTGATAAAACTGAAGAAGTGCTACGCCAGTAACTAAAACGAGTGCTATAAGAATTTATTATTCAATAGTTCCAATACAGAACGCATGGAAAATAAAAATACTGAGTGCATACATCGAGGATTAAAACCAACGCCATGTTTTTTTTATTTCATCAGTTTTATCAGTAACACAACAACAATAAAACGAGTACATGTACGTACAGTACACCGTACACGAAGAAGTTGTAATTGGTACAATTTACCCCAATTCCTTCCTAGTTCATTAGTTCTTATGGGAATACCATTTTTTATTTACACTTTTGAGACCTATTCCCGCCATTCTACAAACAAACTATGGCGTAAAACAAAAACTACCTGCCCTCCGCATATGAACTGAACAACCAGTTTTATTACGCATAACTGCTTCCCATTTGGCTGACCGAACAGAAATGGGGTGGACGGGAGTGGATAACAGTGACGCAAAGCCAAGGAACAAACAGCTCATCGCCATTTTGACGTCATTTCTAATTTATTTTAATCAATGGACCATGACATTAGAAACTGTTTTCCTGTCTACAGTGACAGACAGAATTCTAACAGCTAAAAGAGCAGGAAGCTGAAAATCAGAGTGGTCTACTCTCTTTCAACTCTAGTTTTATGGTCAAAATGTGTATGAAATTATCTTTCAGACCCTAGCAGCACAGTCAAAAAGAGGGCGTGTGGTCTTGATTCCATCCGAAGGTAAGAAGCCAGAGCATAATCTACGGCCTTGTCTAGCTACATTACAGTATAAAGAATACAAATATACACTACGCTAGCTTTGGTAATTGAATTCAAATAAATATAGAAATAATAACACAAGATGGTAATGCGATGCGGTCTGAAATGAAACAGAAGTACAATCTTAAACTCCAATTAAATATAAATGAAAATATTATGTACCCGCGCTAACAAACAAACCTGTGATTCATGTGTTACTGCCTTACCATTTCATTCGTGGTATTAGAAACAAAAGATCAGAGTAACACTACACCTCTACACTGTCATCTCACCGCCGAGTAAGTACGAGGGTTGGAACTTTAATAGTGGCAACTATTTATTTACAACTGATACAAAATAGATACATGTTTCGAAGTTTTACTGTCCTTCAATGTAG
>JGI20166J26741_11463474_pt1 | contig 13281 bp, 7 predicted proteins | sample TergutCu122P5_FD_26741 | JGI IMG/M metagenome (IMG submission 26741)
TGCCTTCGGTGCTGTCGGTGGTTATGTAGTCCCAGTTGTGACCGAGCAGGGCGACGAGTTTTTGCAGCCCAGCGAGGTCGGCGGAGACTTCTTGGATGGCAACGAGGTCGAAGCGGCTGATGATTTCAGCGAGGTAGTGGAGGCTTTCGGCGCGGCGGTTGTCGCCGAATTCTCGAATGTTCCAAGTGGCGAGCAGGAGCGTGTCAGTCGCGGTCTTGGCGGGAATGTCGCGGTCAAGCTGGTGGCGCAGTTGAAGAAGTTTTTCCGTGGTGCGTTTTCGCTCGTCGAGGTCTTGGATTCTTCTGAGAGGTTGGTAGGAAGGCATGGCGAGAAAATGGTTGGTTCCTTGTAGTTTTACGATAACTGGACTTTAGGCAAGACCGTCTTGGCTTGCCTCCGCGACAATATTGTCGACTCAGCAAAGCATGGTCCCAAACGAAACGAACAAAACTGAGGATACATTATTGGAGGAGCCACTTTGGCAAAACCAACTGGCAAAATACGCGGTTGTTCCCGCCTGCTAATTCCCCTCCCCAATCCTCAATCCAGAAGGGATTTGAGGTCATCAAGACTGAGCTTGCTGCTGATTTTGCTGGTTGCATCGAAGATGTCGGCAGCGATGGCGCCTTTGCGTGCCTGCATGTGCAGGAGTCGTTCTTCGATGGTTCCGGAACAGATAATTTTGTAGCTGGTTACGACGCGTGTCTGGCCGATGCGGTGGGCACGATCGATTGCCTGCGCCTCGACAGCAGGATTCCACCAAGGGTCAAGGAGTATGACTGTGTCGGCGGCGGTAAGGTTCAGCCCGGTGCCGCCAGCTTTCAGAGAAATGAGGAAGATAGGGATAGCGGGGGAACCGTCGAAGTGTGGGTTATTGAATCGGTCGATTTCGACCTGGCGTTCGCGCGCGGACGTGCCGCCGTCAAGGTAGGCGTAGTGGATTTGTTGCGCGTCAAGTTCGGCACGCACAATAGAAAGGAATGTCGTGAACTGGGAAAAAACGAGAACGCGATGGCCTGCATCGAGGGTTTCGGTGAGAAGATCGAAAAAAGCGCCCAGCTTCGCAGACTTCGAATAAACGTCTGGAGCCAATGGCCAAAATTCAGAGTTTTCCAAGAGTCTGGGATGGCAGCAGATTTGACGAAGACGCAGAAGTTGGGTCAATATGGCTTTGCGGATTTTATCTTCCGGGGCACCGCATGCCTCAAGATTGCGAATATTTCGTTTGGTGCTGTTTTTTACCTCTCGATAGAGCGCGGCTTGGGGAGGCCCAAATTCGCAATAAACGATTTGTTCGATTTTTTCGGGAAGCTCGGGCGCAACGGCTTTCTTGGTGCGGCGAAGAATATAGGGGGCTGTTTTGTTGCGGAGGTTTTCATCGTCATGCACGGCATATCTGTTGTCATATCTGTAAGAGGAAATGGGAGCGAGATAACCTGGCATTATTATCGCAAACAGTGAGCGGATATCATCAAGGGAGTTCTCCAAGGGCGTGCCTGTAAGCAGGAATCGTGAGCGGGCATGGAGGGTTCGGAGAGTGCGCGCGTTTTTTGTGTAATAATTTTTGCAGTTTTGCGCTTCGTCGGCAACGAGGGTTCCAAATTCAGATTTGGAAAAGAGAATGTTGTCGCGGACGAGCGTGCCGTAGGATGTAATGATGAGGTCGTAAGCAGCAGACGTGGTGGCGTCGGACAAACGATTCGCTCCGTGGTGAACGAAAACTCGAAGATCAGGCGCAAATCTGGTGGCTTCTCGCCGCCAGTTTTCAAGGAGCGAGGCAGGGCAGACAACCAGCGAGGGAACCGGCGCCGACGTGTCGAAGGCTGCAATTTCCGGAGTCTGACTTCTCACGACAGCAAGAAACGCGAGCGCCTGAATGGTCTTACCGAGTCCCATTTCGTCTGCGAGGATGCCACCGAGATTGTTTTGATGCAGGTGCCAAAGCCAGGCGACGCCGAGGCGTTGGTAGTCGCGGAGGAGGTTGTCGATCTCCGGCGGGATGGGCGCAGGGGCAAGTTTCTTGAGGTTACGGAGGATGTCGCTACGAGCATCCCACTTGTTGGATTGGATGCCGCCGATGTCTTCGCCTTCTGTATTTTTCCAGTTGTTGTTTTGAAGTTCGGTGCATGCCACGGGACAAGGAGATTTTGGGGTGTCATCGTGGAATATTTTTTCAGCGTCGTGCTGATAAGTGGAGACATCTGGCAGGTTTGAGTCTGTTGATTTAGACCCTTGCCGCCAAGTGCCCATGACGAAGCCGGCGACTGCACGGGCAACGGTAGCTATGACTTTGTTGAATGCGGTGATGTAGGTTTTCATTGGTGTGTTTGATGTTTTCGGGATTTTCCGCTGGGGAATGTTCCCAAGAAGAATTGCCGAACATCCTATGTATGTGCGGCATTTGTGTAATCAAAGAGGCCTTTGGGATTTTATTTTCTGGAGGGTATTTTGTCGCCGGTGTTCTGGGAAGATTCGTCTACGCAGGGGTTTAGGTCACCATGAGGGAGGTGATGATGCGGGGGCTTGAGTTGGGTATTGTCTTCGTGGGTTTTGGCAGCGATGGCGATAAGGGTAATGACTTGGGGAAGTTGACAAGAGGTCTTTGTTTTGGACTTGTGTGAGAGCGAGGGTATTGGCACTGCCGTCGTCGGTATGGAGTTGGATGGCAAACGAGGGGGTTTCGTCGCGGATATCGGCGGCAGCAGCGAATTATGCGACAACGCAATCGGCACGAGTGCCGATTTTCGGTTAAAAAAGCCTAACGCAGCGCTCGCATCGCGAACATGAAAGGCCATAGATTGGCTTGCTGGGCAAAAGGCAGTTGATATGTCCACGAAGAAGCCGCTGGAACGAACTTCTGCGCGAGCAGCGGACATAGTTCAGCCAATCTGCGGCAAGCTGCAAAAAAGCGTTTGGCGCTTTCGGTTTCGTTATCCGGTTCGACTGTCAGTATTAGAAGTGCATTCAGCAATATGCCTCCCAGCGGTGCTCTGTTGGTGCCGTTTTCGGCTTGAGTCGTGGCCAAAGGTGCAAATCCCAAGAGCACCTCTTCCAAACGGTGGATAAGAGACTGGTCAGCACTTGCACGCGCTTGGTAACAAGCAAACTGCAATGCGCAGTCAAGTGCCTCCACATTGTTGCGAGAGAGTCCATCGAAGGATACCGTGCGCAAAATCTCATACATGCGCGGGCGCAAAGACGCCGGCATCATATTGTGGCCAACAATTCCCAATAGAGTTATCCAGCAAATTGGATTCTCCGGGGTTTTGGCCATGTCTTCCAAATACCCTGCCAAAACACCATCCGTGCAAGGCGTAAAAAGAGGCGTAGCATCAGCCCCGTAAACAATGCTCACATTATTTGCAGAGGCACTACCCATGAATGAACAGAGGGCATTACCTCCTAGATCACTACGCCGTGAAAGTTCAAACCCAATCGCCCTCGCTGTCGTGGCATCATGCGCCAAAAGGCGCTCTAATTTTGCTCTTGTGCCGAGCTGTAGCATACTCTCTGGAAACTCGCCAAGCAAATGGGCTATGCCATGAAGAATGAGAAAACCATAGGTGGTGTTGTCGGGGCGTGCCGTATCACTACAATATGCAGCATCACATCGCAATATGTCGTCAGTCCAAACGCCGATTTGCTGGTGAAGCCACTCACACAGATGAGAAAGGTTTTCCTCCGAATATCGCGCAAAACCATGCAGTCGTGATGCATGATACCAGACGCATATAACCCGTTGCCACGCGGGCATTTTTTGCGCAGTCCTTGCACAAGCAAATGCATAATCAGTATACTTAAGCAAAGATTGAAAATCAGAAAATCGTTTTCGTCCATTAACCGGGTCAAGAAGGCAGGATGCGATTTTTTCTGCCCGCTTCCACATTTCAGGGTCATTTTGCAAGGCGGCCAGTCGCATTAAATGCAAGTCTGCCACCAAGGAATGACTCTGTTTTTGTATGCGCTCAAATTCAGCGGCAGCTTCATCTCTCGATAATTTGCTCCAAGCAGCTTCCAAATTATCCGGCAACTTAACCGGCAAACACATGTGACGCGATAATGCGACAAACAAACCTTCCTCAGCAAGGAGCGCTTCAGCAGATTTTTTTAATGCCTCTCCGGGAGTTCCTGCTGTTTGGATGCGAAGATGATCCATCAATCGGCCCCAGTCAGGCAGGCATAACTCTTCTGATTTTATTTTGCTTGATGTGCTAAACAGCTTGCTAATTCTTCGATATGCAACCTCCGCAGATGTTTCGCGCCAATTATCAAGCGCGTCGAATCGATCACCCAAAGCGTCAATTCCAGCAATACGTTGGATTTCTGCCAAACGTCTGGATTCAGAGCAATCAAACCAATGCGCCCGTGACTCCATAAAGCGAATTCGTTCCGTAATTGACTCCATTAGCACTGGCAAAGCATGTGCCGCGTAGCGGGCGCACGCTTTCGGATCGGCGCCAGAAAATTCAACAACAACACGGCCGGACTCGTTTCGTTCTATAAAACGAATAGCCAACTCATGCGTATTTCCATTGTCACGAACATGCGCACTGCGCCCGTTTACCGCCTCGGATATGGCATGCCAATAATCGTTGCACGGGTAAAATTTATCTCCAAACTTTACGCTAACACCATGCACAATCATCCCGACCTCGGCCTGTACATCAGCGGGCAAATCCAACGCAGCTTGTAATTCTTCAGGGAAATCATGCAGAAGATGAGCCCATACAACACGCGCCGCATCCCGTTCAATCGGAGTTTCACCAACATGCCCTTCCCTTATCGCGGAAACAACAAAACGGGCTATTACTTTTGCAATAAACCCGGCACAAAATGGCTCAATTTTCTTTAACGGGCTTAAAACCCGGGTTTCCAGCCAGGAGAAATATGCCTGGCGGGGCGTCGTTTCGCCCTTGCTTGAACGGAACCCAAATCCAATTCCCTGAGTGAAAAGTGAGCCGACCGAGTCCATGACAAGGCTGCGCGTCTCTTCGGCATTGGTGGAACCAGCCAGCGCCTGTCGTATTCCTGCTATATCGAAATAGATGCTATCGTAAACCCAGTCAGCACGAGCCGCGCGTGCTATTGTCTCCGTTTTTTCATCCTGCCAAATAGCTTGAATCGTTTCGGTTGTCGCTTGTCGCAAATTTACTAAAAATCCGTGTTCCCTTGCATCAATGTTATTATTCGCGTCAACAGTGAAAGGCTGCAATCGTTCCTTGTCCAACATGCAGGCATTGATGTAGCGGCGGATGATTGCGAGCGGTGGTGTTTCGATCAGAATTCCATCCCTGATTTCGGCTCGCTCAAGATAATGCATAAGCTCGCCATCGGCCAACGGCAAATAGCGCACATTGCTCTGGCGCAAGCCTAGCAAAATATTGAAAAGCTCATCGCATCCCAACGCGCCTTTCTGATTCAAGTGGTTGAGAATTTCTAAAATTCCGACCACAGGCTTCCCACCACCAGCACGCAAATATCGGGTTACCAAGCGGTCGTCGCACCAAACAGTTCCTCCCAGTATCCCTGAATCCAAAAGCAAGTCCGCCAATGCCAGCAATGTATTGCTGGCTCGTGGAAATGAATTTTTGAAGTTATTAGTGCTGCACAAGACATGATAAACACCAGATGCGATTCCATTTTGCACACGCGCAAGCAAAGCCTGTGTCCAGTCGGCGAGATGTTTGCCGTGTTCATGAGCTGCTACTTCTCGTTCAAGTTGGCGGACTGCGTCACTTGTGACAACCAAGCGAAATCGGCGTGATGCCACTTCGATAATTTCTGCCGGAAACGAGCCTATGACACTATGCGGTATGCATACGACTGTTCCATCCGCAATGCGCGCAGGCTGACCCGTTGAATTAATTATGCTGTTTTGTAGTAAATTCGGAGCGATAATCTGGATGGACAGTTCCGCTGGCAATTCCACCGGACACATGGATCCGTCCTCTGCCAAAAATGGGCCATCATGCAATATAATGCCTTTTTCCCGTCTAGCATGTTCGAGCAAACTTGCTTGTTCTTTGCCAAGTGATCGTTCGACATCAGCATCAACAACAGTGATTTTAACCGCCGATTCGATATTTGAAATGCTACCTGTGCGCACCAAGTCGAGAAACTTTCTTTGTGATTCCTGACGGTCTGGCTGCGACCGGTGGAACCATGTTATTTGGTCAATCAAACTTTGTGTCGTATGTGGTGAGATATAAATATGTTTAAAATGCGATTCCACCTTGTCCAAAATGCCAACATGCGCCGCCAAGATTAGAGAGGACACATCGGCATGCAGCCCCGTTTCAGGCACTTCAGACACGACACTTCGAGCACCATTACGCGCAAAAAGAATGGCTGCACGGGTTAAATCAGTTTGTTTCCGATTACCATCGAGATTCTCGTGATATGCCATTACAAGCGGATAGTTGTTGCTCCATTCAAACAACATGTGAATTGGAACAGTTCCTTGCTCGTAAATCTTTGTGTTTTTTTCAAGAGCTTCACGATGGCCACGCATCAACGCAGTCATTTCATCAAATGACTTGGCTTGCAACGGGCCGCGACCTTTGAGGGCGAGGTTAAACAACCGCTTGTGCAGATTCTGCGCCTCGTTTGGAATTCCCAGTTGATAAGCGAGATCCAAAGAGAGTATTGCCTGTTTAGGATTTTTAATCCGTTGGCGATTTGCCAAGCGCCACAGTTTTTTTGCTAATTCAATGTCATAAAGTCGCGCAACAGTGGCTCCCCGCAATAAATGCAACGGCTTGGCTCCCTTCAAAGTCAAAAGATCTCGCGCCAATATACTGCATTGCCGCGTGTTGCTGCTTAAGAGCACATTGAAGTAAGCCATGAACGTGTTCAGACACGGGTGTTCACGATAGGCCTTTTCAAGGCTTATCGTGGCCTCCGACCAATCGCCGAGGTATTGCTGACACATCGCGCGCATGTGGCGCAGGTTGGGCGGGAGCACACTATCTCGGAATAAACTGGCGTAGTCTTGCAACAAGGAGAGGCAAAGTTCGTAACTCTTGTTCTTAAAAGATCCTTCTAAGGCGAGGTGCAGTGCCGACGCAGTTCCAATTCCAGTGACGAGTTCTCTCGCATGTTGCGCAATATATGAATAATTGCCTAAACGCAGTTTCAGCTCACAGCATTCCAGCAGTTTTCTTGCGTCGCCATCCTTGGTAAAATCTTCAGCCAGACGCTGGGCCAAAATTTTTTGCGCTTTACCGGCATCAGCTCGCTGACGCGACACTGTCACATTCACCAACGCCCTCATGTTTTCATTGGTGATTTGGGACATAATTACCTTGGCTTCATCAGGTTTTCTTCTCGCCAAAAACTGCGCCTTATGAAACAGCCAAACATCCTGGTTGCCGCTCTGAAAAAATGCTTGCTTAGCCCCGTCGATATCTGCCTCGGCGTGCTGCGCGTCCTTGCGCACCCATAGTAATGACCAAAGCGTCATCCAAGCATCAGGATTTTGAGGCTCTTGCGAGATGCGTTTCCGAAGAGCTTTTTCAGCGGCATCGTGCTCAAATGAAAATCCTCGATGCAACGCCCACGCTATCACGCCATAGCTGTCAGGATACTCGACGAGCAATTGCCGGGCCAGTGTCTCTGCTTCCAATTGACTGGAATCAATGCAGGCCAGGCAAGCCAGGCGCCAAATACTGAAATTTTCGCGTTCCGCAGGTGAACTGTCGGGATGTCGAGACCACTGTGCAAATACAACTTCCGCTGATCGCAATGACTCAATTGCTATCGCGTCTCTCTTTATATATGCCCAATTCACAGGAACAGCCCAACCCAGGCGCTTCGAAGTGTTCGATGCCGGAGATATTGCCGAAAAATAATCTACCGTTGCCTTGACCAATCGTGTATCCTTCCAAGTGGGCACTTCAGCCAATGCCTGTTCTGCGAACACCTTGGCACTGGTAATATTGCCGCGCAACAATGCCGCCAGCGCCATCATCCGGTGCGTTTCGGCATCACGAGGAAATGCTGTTGTCGTAGTTTCTTGCTCGAACGCTTCCACTTCCCCATTTTCAAGCAGAAATCCCCATCGTAAATTACGGGCGCCAATTGTTTTGGGATCGCGAACAAGCGCAAGAGCTGCGGACCTATCCCGGCGACAATAAGCTAAATATGCGTCGATTGTTTGGAAATCTCCGCCGGGATTAAGTTGCCGAGCTTCTTCAATAAGTTCCGCAATAACATTTGTATCTTGACGGAGATTCAGGCGCAGCATCGCTTCGAATCGCAATACGCGACTTCGAAATGTCGCAGCATATTCCTCCCATGTAGGCGATAATTTTATAGAGATTACCCCATCAAGAGCCTTTGATTGTTCCCCGGCACGGCTTAACTCACGCAGTTCCTCCAACTCTGTTCCACGAATATTTTCGAGTTCTGTTGCCATAATACCAAGGCGACGGTTGGCGATGGCACGATCTGCCAGAACGTCAGGAACTTCACTTATAGGGCCGCATATAGAAGCAATGATTTCCTCTGATCCAATATATGCGCGGGCAATTTCACGATGCGGTTCAAGTTTTCTTTTAATTGTGGCACCATCCCACAACTCATACTTGATTTTATACTTGGCAAAGCGCTCTCGTTGCTGCATTTTAGCATCCTGTAATTCCGTTCTTTCGGCATCGCATGCCAGGAAAAGAATAAACCGTCGTATGTCTCTATCCTTCCAGTGCTCCCAATGCTTGAAAAACTCATCTGAGGCAGATTGGATCCCCCTAACCGAAAATGCCGCTACACACTTGCATTGGCCAACCTCATGACCTGCTGGGTTGACTTGTGCCAGCACATCAATGCCGCGCTGTTCCTGTCCCTGCGTCCCATAGACACTCGCCGTGCTGATGGCAGGTTCCTTCGAAAACAGGTCCCGGCAGAGTCGTTGAAACCCGCTCCATCCAATTTCATGGAAATTGGGCGATAGCTGTTGATTGGTTCTTGGCGTCATGTTTCACCCCAAAATGCTGAATGTGTTCATGAAAGCCTTGCAAGCCGCCGATGGGCAACCGTGTTTTAAGGTAGTGTCAGGACTTGGAGACGGGTAGCACCTTCCCAACCTGATGCCCGATGAGTCCACCAATCGCCGCACTGAGAGGCCCAGCTGCAAAGCCCACTATGCCGCCAAGAGCCGCTCCTATCCAGCCATTCTGCCGGTGTTCCTCCTCAATCTGCAGCTTGGATTTTGGAACCCCGACAAGGCCATTTTGACGGCGGACAATCCTTGATGCCTTCATCTGCTTTCTGCGATTACACCGAATGCAGGCAGGAAGGAGATTGTTGCCGTGATCGGTGCCACCGTTTGCACGAGGGCGGGAATGGTCAATTTCCCACGCACCCCGGCCATCAAGTTGTCCGTAATTCCTAAGAGATACTTTGTGATGGCACAGATGACATGTGCCGTTAGTGCGGTCATAAACCGCACGGATTTCTTTCGTTGAAGTTTTCATTTTTGATGTATTTCGATGAGATAATTTTTAATCATGGTGTTAAAAACACGACGCATCATATTTTATCAACACGAAAGTTAAAATTTGACGTTTTTAGAAAAATGCACGATTCTTCGACACATGGGTAATCGAACACGACCTCAGTTTTTTAAAACCAAGGAACGGCTTCGCTACATTGAGCAAGCTGCGTTCTGGCGCGGCCACATCAACCGGCAGGACATTGCGGCGACCTTCGGGCTGTCCATGGCACAGGCGTCAGCGGACTTGCAGGCTTATCAAGAGACAAATCCGAACGCGCTCGCCTACAGTCTGAGCGCAAAGTGCTACACTTGGGCACCGAAAGCAAAGCCGGTTTTGCACCGGCCGGATTTCGACGACGCCATCGCACTTTTCGGAATCAGAGCAAGCGGAGCAGATGATGCGTCAGAAGCTGGCGGGGTTCCATTCGCAAAGTTTTCGGCGCCAACACGCGCGGCTTCGCTAGCCGTGCAACAAGCCGTCTTCCAAGCCGCGCAAGCCGGGGAAGTTTTGAGAATCTTGTATTTCTCAGTTGACGGCAGCACGGCCAAGGAACGCAGGATCGCGCCGAGGGCGTTCGGTTCCAACGGGCTGCGCTGGCATGTGCGCGCTTGGTGCTTTGAACACTCAGACTACCGCGATTTCGTTTTGGGGCGGATTGAGAAAGTCTTCCCGCCAGAAATACAGCAAGAGGAGTTGCCTGTGGACGCGGATTGGGAAGAGAAAGTCACGCTCCTCATAAAAATTAACCCGAAGTTGAAGGAAATGACTCGGCGCGGCTTGGAAATGGATTTTGGGATGCAGAATGGCCAATTGCGTTATCCCGTCAGGAAAGCGCTAAAAATCTACGCGGAAAATTACTTCGCCTCATTGTGGCACCACGGAGAAAAGCAACCCTGGTTTTGCGTGTTAGAAGAAGAACCATGAGCGCGATTACCATAACCCGTGAACAGATCTACAAACGCGTGTGGGCGGAACCGGCCACCAAGGTGGCGTTGGCGTTTGGGCTTTCCAGTGTCGCCGTCAAAAAAATGTGCAAGCGTATGAACGTGCCGACACCGACACGGGGATATTGGGCGCGCCTGGCGGCCGGGCAAAAGGTCGCCAAGACGCCTTTGCCCATGAAACACACGGATTCCACTATGATCGAAACCAAACAAATCGACGCCGAGGCAAATGCCCTGCGTCGTGAAGCACTGCAAAAAGGCCTGCCGACACCACCGATGCCATCGCACAATGAGAATCGACTGGAATTGCCTGCTTCCTTGCCAATCGCCCAACTGCATCCGCGTGCCAGGGCTTTTCATGCGGCACTCATGAAAGGAAAACCGGATGATCATGGAATCGTGCAACTGGATTCGCCCGAGTTCCCCTCGACGAAAGTATCCCAAACCAATGCCGAGCGCACCACGCGGGCGCTGCATGTGATTTATTCGGAGTTGGAATCACGCGGCGTCGAACTCAAACCGATACAGCATTACAACAACACCCGTCTTGGTTTTGCCCATGGTCCTGACTCAGTTGGCATTTTGATTGAGGAACATGTGGAGAAAATCCGGCGCAAGCCCACTCCTGAGGAATTAAGGCGCCCCAGCCGCGAATGGCAGAGTCTGGAATCTTACCAACCGAATGGACTGCTCCAATTTGTCGCGCGCGAAAACCATGGCACATGGTCCTCACGGCAATTATTTCGACGCAATGAGGGGCCAAATCGCCCCATCGAAGAATTGCTCCACGAAACCGTGGAAAGAATCTGGAATTATTTTACCAGTCAGGACGAAAGACGCGAACGGGAACGAATCGAAAAAGAGGCGCGTGAAAAAGCCGAGGCCGCCCGTCTTGCCGATGAAAAAGAACGGCGCAAGCGCGTGGCCGAGCGCAGAGCGGAAGAGAAGCGACTTCGTGAGGAAGCGGAACGGCAGGAATGTCATCGGAAAAAGCTCGAATCACTTGCAGCCGCGCGAGTCGAAAACCTGCTGCGCGCGGCCGAATGGTGGCGGTTGCAACAACTGTCACTCGATTACGTGTCCGCGTGCGAACGCCGTTGGGCAGGCACTTCAACCACCTCGAAGGCTTTGAGCAAAGCGCAGCAAAAATGGCTCGCTTGGGCGCGCTCGGAAATCCAAGCAATGGCGCTTGGCACCAGCGGGTATCCCGACTGCGAGCAAGACGGGAGGCTTGATGCCGCGTCCATTCCGGTTGGCGGACCTTATCCCGAGCAACACGAAGTGCCACTGCCGCCAACCTTTTGGCCGCCCAAAGAAATCGCCGAGGAGCCACGAAAACGCGCATCGAAAAGAAAATCCGCACCCGCGCCCAAGCCACACGAGGAATCGCATCCGCGACCTGCATACACGCCGCCCAGCCAATTCCCGTTTTGGCTGTTACACCGCAATCGCCGGTGAGTTTTTGTCACGTTCCTTTTGGGCAAGCTCCGCGAGTTCCAGCCGCAGCTCGGCATCCCCCGAGTGGATTCGTTGCCGGATGGTGGGCGTGCGGCACAAGTCGAGAACGTGCGCCGGATCGCAGGCGCCAGGCGTGTAAAGCAGAAGGCGGACAATGCGCACGATATACAAATCATCATGTTCGAGAAGACAGCGGCGGACATCCCGGATTTCTTCCGGTGGAGGATTCCAACGCGCGCCCGCGGCGAGCAAATCGTCAATGCACTCAACCGTGCGTTCGATCTCCTTTTCCGGCGAGCTGCCATAAAACGAAATAGGGCGGCGTTTCCTAACCAAGGATTCCAAAGCCGGGCATGATCCCCGCTCGCTGACGTTAAGATTTCCATCCGGCAAGGCTGCGATAATCGCGCGCACCAGCTCGCGCGAAGGATTCCACGCGATGCGTTCGAGCACCTCGCGAGCCTGCTCGGCTGTTGGTTTCAATTTCAGTGATTTGACGATTTCCACCGAACCGGAACCCACGGCGGCCTCCGCTGCCGTGGTGGTGTAACGATCACTGCCGTCACCAAAATCCCAATCATCATCATCCTCATTACCGGGCACCATGCGAAAAGGGTCCGCGCCAGCCCACGCAAGCATCGCGGCGACACGCGCCTTCTTGTTGCGAGCTGCAATCGTAAGTGCGAGCGCAGCCTGCCCATCAAGGACTGGAAATTCACCGCGCATGCGACGATAAAAATTTAACAGCGGACGCGCCGCGCCAAAACGAATCAAAGCCCTGGCAAAGGCATTCTCCCGCTTCGGGTCCGCACCATTTCGCAAGGCTTCCTCCATGAATGCCTGATTCATCGAACGGCACACCTCCTCGAAATCAAGCGCAGCCATCGTGGCGCCATTGTCGCGAAGCAGATGGGCGATATCCTGGCGATGCGAGGATGTCGCGAGTTCAAAAACCTTGTCCAAAACATCCTGCGACCAACCGCCGGCCCGAACCAGCACCTCGACCAAACTGTGAAACCCGCTCTCGACAGCTTCAGCCAGCGGGCAAAGACGCTCCCCTCTCTCTATCGTGACATCCGGCGGCAGTCGCAAAGGACGCCCCTCGTTAATCCACCGCTGCACCGCGAACAGTTGGCCAGTTTTGATCAAAGCCAGAAGCTCTTCAATTTCGGACACGATGTCTTGGGAAGCAGGATTTATGATGTTCACCTTTGGCTCAACCATACTGGAAAAATCGAGAAATTGACACGACAGTTTTTGGAGCTGCGCAAGGTATTCCGCAAGGTATTCCGGTCGGGTAAGGTGATGGCGTTGCAGCCACCACCTCCCCTAAGAACCGGACATGATAGTTTCCTCTCATCCGGCTCAAGCAGTTCAAAGCCCCA